>ERZ791743.6-NODE-6-length-286423-cov-28.420920_pt1 | contig 286423 bp, 244 predicted proteins | sample MGYA00509952_ERZ791743 | MGnify/ENA primary metagenome ERZ791743 (study PRJEB30046, sample SAMN00792040) | human gut metagenome | study: EMG produced TPA metagenomics assembly of the A metagenome-wide association study of gut microbiota in type 2...
TTTGTCAAAGCCGATTGTGATTGATGAAGTTATAAAAACGATTTTAAGGTATGTAGATACTTCCACTTTTGGAACAAGAAATAAGTAGTAGTTAGGAGATAGAGAATTGGTAAGACAATACAGCGATAACGATATAGACGCAGTGATGCAGATATGGCTTGATACGAATATTCAAGCACATCATTTCATACCGTCCGATTACTGGCGTACTAACTGCAATATGGTAAGAGAAATGCTTCCTCACGCAGAAATATATGTACATGAGGATGACTGTACAAAGCAGATAGATGGCTTCATTGGATTGAATGATGACTATATCGAAGGTGTTTTTGTAAAAGAAACAATGCAATCAAAAGGTATCGGAAAACAACTTCTAAATCATGCAAAGGAATTCAAATCAAAATTAAAATTAAGTGTCTATCAGGAAAATGAGAAAGCAATCAAATTTTATTTACGTGAGAAATTTAGTATTCAATCCGAAAGTGTAGACGATAACACAGGCGAAAAGGAATTTATAATGGTATGGAATCGGTAGATTCATATTTGTCTGATTCGCAATAATTTAATAAAGTAAACCTCCAAACTGATGTAAGATAAAATTAATCAGTTTATTGGCCACATAATGGTTTACAGATGCATCAATAGCGCCAGCCCCTAAACCATATGGAACTGCAAAATGGTTTTGGTTACAGAATGCTTGCTGAGGCAATCAAAGCAGACCTGCAATATCGTATCAGTTGTCCGGTACTTCTTATCTGTGGCGAAAAGTATAAAGCGGGTTCAGCAAAAAGATATAATAGAAAATGGCATCAGAGGTTTCATTTCCGGCATTATTGCAGTCATATCGGTATTGGTAATATTAGCAGGAACCTATATGACGTCAAGTGAAATTAAAAACTGTAAATGAATAATGCTTGCAAAGAATGTAAGTATGTCCTGGTTGATTGTAACTAGTATATGAGAGGTATATGATAACATTTTACAATAATTTTAGTTGACAGTCAGAAAATGAGATTATACAATTAATTCGACAAATGTTAAGAGTGTATTGAGCACACTAGAGTGGTGTGCTCAATATATTTTCTTAATATACAATATATTAAAAGTGAGGTGACGATAATGGACGGGCATGATAGTCCTCGAATAGGGAACAATGACATAGATTATAAGCCGACAAAGCTGTTGTCTGCGTTTCTTAAGGGACGTGTGCAATAGTCTGTTAAAGTCGCGTATTTTCTAATCTTAGTCATTGTTCTTGCCATAATGAAAGGAGAATAATGATGAATAAGATTCTATCAAATGTAGTTATGCATAAGGATTATAGCAAGGATATTGTTAGAGTCCTTAGAAGTAGTAAATCTGATGAAGTAATCCGCAAGAAGTTATCTAAATATCACGAGAATGATATAGCAGATGCAATTAAGCTTTTGGACAAAGATACAAGAATAAGGCTTTACAAGATTCTTGGTGTAGACTGGACAGCTGAGATTTTCTCATATCTGGAAGATACACCTGAATACATTGAAGAATTTATGACAGAATTATCTGTAGATGAGGCGGCAGATGTCCTTGAAAAAATGGATGCTGATGATGCTGTAGATATTCTTGATAATGTATCAGAAGAAGAAAGACAGGCACTTATATCACATATGGAAAAGGATGCCAAAGATGATGTGTGTCTGATTTATTCATATGACGATGATGAGATTGGCAATAAGATGACTACTAATTTCATATGCATAAACAATAAGCTTACAATAAAAGAAGCTATGAAAGAACTTGTTGCACAGGCAGAAGAAAATGATAACGTCAATACAATATATGTGGTTGATGATAATAACATATATTATGGTGCAATAGATTTAAAAGATCTTATTGTAGCAAGAGATTACCAGAAGCTTGAGGATATAATAAGTACATCATATCCATATGTATATGCTCACGAAAAGATGAGCGAATGTATCGAAGATTTAAAGGATTACAGCGAAGATTCAATTCCAGTATTAAATAAAGACAAAGAAATAATAGGTGCTATCACATCTTCTGATATCATAGAAGCGGTAGATGAAGAGATGAGCGATGATTATGCAAAGCTTGCCGGTTTGACAGAGGAGAATGACCTTACAGAGGGACTTTTTGCAAGTATGAAAAAAAGGCTTCCATGGCTTATTCTATTACTGTTCCTTGGTATGGGAGTATCATCTGTAGTTGGCATATTTGAAAATGTAGTGTCACAGCTTGCGATTATTGTATGCTTCCAGTCACTCATACTTGATATGGCGGGAAATGTTGGAACGCAGTCACTTGCCGTTACAATCAGAGTTCTTATGGACGAAGATATATCAGCTAAGCAGAAGCTTGAATTCGTGTTAAAAGAGATGAGAATTGGTTTTGCTAATGGCTTACTGCTTGGTTCTATGGCATTTATATTACTAGGAATATATATTACCCTTGTTAAGGGCAAGCCAGTACATTATGCATTTGCAATATCGGGTTGTGTAGGTGTATCATTACTGCTGGCAATGCTTATATCAAGCCTTATTGGCGTGCTTACACCAATGTTCTTCCATAAGATAAAGATAGACCCTGCTGTAGCTTCTGGTCCACTTATAACAACAATTAATGACCTAGTTGCGGTTGTTACATATTATGGACTGGCTGCGGTTGTGCTTATCGGTATGCTTCATATAACAGGATAAATATAAATTAAGAATATATATTAGAAATATAATTATAAAAATATAATATAGAAAGGAAGCACACTATGAGTGATATATTAGATGTTATTAAGACAAGAAGAAGCGTAAGAAAGTATAAAAATGATATGGTTCCTGCGGAGATTATAGATAAAATTATTGAAGCGGGAACATATGCGGCTACAGGAATGGACAGACAGTCGCCAATTATACTTGCAGTTACTGACAAGGAATTAAGAGATAAGCTTTCTAAGATGAATTCTAGAATAATGGGAAAGTCAGAAGATTTTGATCCATTTTATGGTGCACCAGTTGTGCTTGTTGTTCTTGCTGATAAGAGTATGCCTACGTACATATATGATGGTACTCTGGTTATGGGAAATCTTATGCTTGAGGCACACGCACTTGGTGTGGATAGTTGCTGGATACATAGAGCTAAGGAAGAATTTGAGAGCGAAGAAGGCAGAGAGATACTTAAATCACTCGGCATAGAAGGCAATTATGAAGGAATCGGACATTGTATACTTGGTTATGTAGATGGAGAAGAACCTCAGTGTCACCCAAGAAAAGATAACTGGGTATACAGAGCATAGCTTGTAATATTTTCATAAAATTGTACATTTAATATTTTTGCAAATTGATATTTAACAGATAAAAATGCTGAAAAAAGAAATGGAAGAATAAAGAAACTGATAGAAAAGGAGATTAAGATAGATGGTTAAACACGTTATATTGTGGAAGTTAAAGGAAGAACTTACAGCAGAAGAGAAGGAAAATGTAAAGGCAGGTATCAAAGAAGGTCTTGAAGGACTTGCAGGAAAAGTGCCTGGTCTTGTAGATGTAAAGGTTAATATCAATGGTTTGCCAACATCAACGGTAGATGTTATGCTTGATACAACATTTACAGATGCAGATGCTCTTAAGGCATATAGCACTAATCCGCTTCATGTTGCAGTGGCAGATGGAAAGGTACGCCCATATACGGCAGTAAGATCCTGCCTTGATTATGAAGTGTAGAATTAATTGTTGAATAAACTTCAGAAATTGAATTATAATAATTTTTTAAAATGGAAAAATAAAGTTATGGATTGACACGATTCATAAGGATATGCTATTATTTATCTATATGAATATATTAAAGACTGGGAAAGAGACTTCTTTTCATGGAACCTGACAGGAAAGTGATGCCACCGACTGAAAGCATACACAGGGAATTGTCAAGAGGAACACTCTGGAGTTGAATATCTGAATTATATCAATGCCCTTGGAATATGTTATGAAATGCGTATGCATACAGCTGTTATAGACAGGCAGGTGATATATGTAGGTTATTACGTTGTACGCGTTAAGTACTTAAAGAGGAATGATAAGAAGCCTGAATTGTTAAGTTTATTAGTTTACTGATGACAGCTATTCAGAAGCGGATTTCATTCAATGCGGGTGGTACCGCGGATAATTATGTATTATTCGTCCCGGAATGCTGGTAAGGCATTCCGGGATTTTTTGCGTGCAGATAGCGATTGCCCACTAAGTCACATCGTTATAGTCTTAGCAGAAAAGCTGGAGCAACATATTTATCAGCTGCAACAAGACACACATTAACAATATAAAACAATAAGAGAGGAGTTATTAATAAGATGGCAAACATTTACAGAGATGTCACATTACAGAATGTAAGTGAGAACGACATTGGAAAGCAGATGAAGGTATCAGGATGGGTTGAGAACATCCGTGATCACGGTGGAGTTTCATTCATCGATTTAAGAGATATGTACGGAGTATTACAGGTAGTTATCCGTGAACCAGAACTCTTAAAGGGTATTAAGAAGGAAGAATGTATCAGTATCGATGGTATTATGGAGCAGAGAGATGAGGAAACTTACAATCCTAAAATTCCATCAGGAACTATTGAACTTGAAGCTAAGAAGATTACAGTATTAGGACAGGTTTACCAGCAGGTTCCATTTGAAATTCAGACATCTAAGGAAGTAAGAGAGGATGTAAGACTTAAGTACAGATACTTAGACTTAAGAAACCCTAAGGTTAAGGATAATATGGTATTCCGTTCAAAGGTTATCTCATTCCTTCGTCAGAAGATGACAGATATGGGCTTCCTTGAAATCCAGACACCTATTCTTTGTGCTTCATCACCAGAAGGCGCAAGAGATTATATCGTTCCATCAAGAAAATATAAGGGCAAGTTCTATGCACTTCCACAGGCACCACAGCAGTACAAGCAGCTTCTTATGGTATCTGGTTTTGATAAGTATTTCCAGATAGCTCCTTGCTTCAGAGATGAAGATGCAAGAGCTGACCGTTCACCAGGAGAATTCTATCAGCTTGACTTCGAGATGAGCTTTGCTACTCAGGAAGAAGTATTTGCAGTTGGTGAAGAAGTGCTTACAGAGACATTTGCAAAGTTTGCACCAGAGGGTTCAGTTGTAACACAGGCTCCTTATCCAATTATAAGCTACAAGCAGGCTATGCTTGAATTCGGTTCAGATAAGCCAGACCTTAGAAACCCACTTAGAATTATAGATTTGTCCGATTTCTTCAATAAATGTACATTCAAGCCATTCCAGAATAAGACTGTAAGAGCTATCAATGTTCACGCTAAGCTTTCAAAGGGCCAGCACGAGAAGCTTCTTAAGTTCGCTACAGGAATTGGTATGGGTGGACTTGGTTACCTTGAGGTTCTTGAAGACCTTTCATATAAGGGACCAATTGATAAGTTCATTCCAGAAGAACTTAAAGGCGAAATCAGGGAACTTGCAGGACTTCAGGCAGGAGATACTATTTTCTTTATCGCTGATAAGGAAGATAAGGCTGCATTCTTTGCAGGACAGATTCGTAACGAACTTGGCACACGTCTTGATTTAATAGAGAAAAATGCATACAGATTCTGTTATGTAAATGACTTCCCTATGTTTGAAAGAGACCCAGAAACTAAGAAGATTGGTTTCACACACAATCCATTCTCTATGCCACAGGGTGGTCTTGAAGCACTTAATACTATGGATCCACTTGATATTCTTGCTTATCAGTATGATATCGTATGTAATGGTGTTGAATTATCATCAGGTGCTGTGCGTAACCATGATATGCAGATTATGGTTAAGGCATTTGAAATTGCCGGATATGATGAAGAAGTACTTAAGGCTAAGTTTGGAGCACTTTACAACGCATTCCAGTTCGGTGCACCACCACATGCAGGTATGGCACCAGGTGTTGACCGTATGATTATGCTTCTTAGAAATGAAGAGAATATCCGTGAGGTTATTCCATTCCCAATGAGTGGTACAGCACAGGATCTTATGTGTGGAGCACCTAATGAGGTAACAGAACAGCAGTTAAGAGAGGTTCATATTAAGGTCAGAGATTAATATGAAAGAAAGGATGGTATGTTATGGCTAATGTGATTAGTGATGAAACTATCGAATATGTAGGTATTCTTGCTAAGCTTGAGCTTTCTGAGTCGGAAAAAGAGGATGCCAAGAAGGATATGGCAAGTATGCTTGATTATATAGATAAGCTTGGCGAGCTTGATACAACAGGCGTTGAGCCTATGTCACACGTATTCCCTGTTAATAATGTTATGAGGGAAGATATTGTTACTAACGGCGATGGAAGCAAGGCTACACTTGCCAATGCACCAGAAGCTAACGAATATGGATTTATAGTTCCAAAGACTGTTGAATAAGAAAGGGAAATGCTATGAGTTTATTAGATTGTACAGCCGTTGAACTTGCTGCAAAGATTAAGGCAGGTGAAGTGACAGCGGTAGAAGCTATGCAGGCTGTTGTTGCTCAGATTGAAAAGTCTGAAGACAAGCTTAACTGCTATGTGACATTTGACAAGGAAAAAGCATTACAGGCAGCAGCTAAGGCTGACGATGATATCAAGGCTGGAAAGCTTACGGGACCTTTAGCTGGTGTACCTTTTGCTATTAAGGATAATATGTGTACAGGAGGCATGCTTACAACATGTTCTTCTAAAATACTCGGTAACTTTGTTCCAACATTTTCTTCTGAAGCAGTTATAAAACTTCAGGAGGCAGGTGCAGTTATTATCGGTAAGACTAATATGGATGAGTTCGCCATGGGCTCAACAACAGAAACAAGTGCATTCGGAGCAACTAAGAATCCAAGAAATACAGAGCACGTTCCTGGTGGTTCATCAGGTGGTTCAGCTGCAGCAGTTGCAGCAAATGAATGCTTTGCGGCACTTGGTTCAGATACAGGTGGTTCTATAAGACAGCCTGCATCTTACTGTGGTGTTGTAGGTATGAAGCCTACTTATGGTACTGTCTCAAGATATGGACTTATAGCTTATGGTTCATCACTTGATCAGATAGGACCATTATGTAAGGATGTAACAGACTGTGCTACTATTATGGAGGTAATAGCAGCAAAGGATGATAAGGATTCTACATCAGTAAAGAGAGAAGATACAGCATTTACAAAGGCTTTAGTAGATGATGTTAAGGGACTTAAGATAGGTATTCCAAGAGATTACTTTGGAGATGGACTTGATCCTGAGGTTAAGGAAGCTGTTATGTCGGCAGCTAAGGTGCTTGAAGAAAAGGGTGCCATAGTTGAAGAATTCGACTTAAGCCTTGTAGAGTACGCTATACCTACTTATTATACAATAGCTGCCGCTGAGGCAAGCTCTAACCTTGAAAGATTCGATGGCGTTAAGTATGGTTACAGGACAAGTGAGTATGAAGGTCTTCACAATATGTACAAGAAGACACGTTCAGAGGGCTTTGGACCTGAGGTTAAGAGAAGAATAATGCTTGGTTCATTCGTACTCAGCTCAGGCTATTATGATGCTTACTATTTAAAAGCATTAAGAGTAAAGGCTCTTATTAAGAAAGCATTTGATGAAGCATTTGCAAAGTATGATGTAATACTTGGACCTGTTGCACCAACAACTGCACCTAAGATAGGCTCATCTTTAGCAGACCCTATCAAGATGTATCTTGGCGATATATATACAATATCAGTTAACCTTGCAGGTCTTCCAGGAATAAGTGTACCTTGTGGAAAGGACTCTAAGGGGCTTCCAATAGGTGTACAGCTTATAGGTGACTGCTTTAAGGAAAATAATATAATACGTGCTGCATACTCATATGAGCAGGCACGAGGAAGATTTGAATAAGGAGGAGGTCAGGCAATGAAAGATTATGAAGTAGTTATTGGTCTTGAAGTTCACGTTGAGCTTGCTACAAAGACTAAGATATTCTGCGGCTGTTCAACAGCATTTGGTGGAGCACCTAATACACACACATGCCCTGTTTGTACAGGTATGCCAGGCTCTCTTCCAGTTCTTAACAAGAAGGTAGTAGAGTATGCTATGGCGGTTGGTCTTGCAACTAACTGCTCTATAACAAGAGACTGCAAGTTTGATAGAAAGAATTATTTCTATCCTGATAATCCACAGAATTATCAGATATCACAGCTTTATCTGCCTATATGCCGTGATGGACATGTAGATGTAAAGCTTGAAGATGGAACAGAGAAGTCTATAAGAATTCACGAGATTCATATGGAAGAAGATGCAGGTAAGCTTATACACGATGAGTGGGAGGATGTATCCTATGTTGACTATAACCGTTCAGGTGTGCCTCTTATAGAAATTGTATCTGAACCAGATATGAGAAATGCAGAAGAGGTTATTGCTTATCTTACTAAGTTAAGAAATACTATCCAGTATCTTGGAGCATCTGACTGCAAGTTACAGGAAGGTTCCATGAGAGCTGATGTCAATCTTTCTGTAAGAGAAAAAGGCAGCACTGAATTCGGTACAAGAACAGAAACTAAGAATCTTAACTCATTTTCAGCTATCCAGAGAGCTATTGAGGCTGAGACAGCCAGACAGATAGATATAATTGAAGCTGGTGGACAGGTTGTTCAGGAAACAAGAAGATGGAATGATGATAAGGAATATTCTTATGCTATGCGTTCTAAAGAGGATGCACAGGATTACAGATATTTCCCAGACCCAGACCTTGTACCAATCCACATAAGCGAAGAATGGCTTGATACTATTAAGGAAGCACAGCCTGAGTTTAAGGATGAGAAAATGCTTCGTTATAAGGAAGAATTTGGAATTCCTGATTATGATATCAATATGATTACTGATTCTAAGAAGCTTGCTGATATATTTGAAGAAACAACAGCTTTATGCAATAAGCCAAAGAAAGTATCTAACTGGCTTATTACAGAGACTATGCGTATTTTAAAGGAAAAGAATATGGATCCGGAGGATATCACATTCTCACCTAAGAGTCTTGCAAGAATTATTGAACTTGCAGATGAGGGCTCTATTAACAGTAATGTTGCTAAGGAAATATTCGAGAAGATATTTGACGGGGATATTGATCCGGATAAGTATATTGAGGAAAATGGACTTAAGCAGGTTAATGACGAAGGTGCACTTAAGGCAACAGTTGAGAAGGTTATAGCTGATAATCCACAGTCGGTAGCTGATTATAGAGCAGGTAAGGAGAAGGCTATCGGATTCCTTGTAGGCCAGACTATGAAGGCTATGCAGGGTAAGGCTAATCCGGGAATGGTTAATAAGCTTTTAAAAGAGCTGCTGTAGATTTTAGGAATATATTTAACAAAGACGATGTGGGAAGCGGCAAGGTGCAGAGTGCGGCGGACGGACGATTGGAGAAATCGGCGGAAGCAACAAAGACACGTTTGCACTGAGTGTCGCTCGCAGCGGTACTAAAGCACTAAAGGATAGCGCTTAAGTGCCGGCGGCTCCCCATCGTCTTTTTATGCTTCCGCCGGTTTCTCCAATCTGTGCGTTGGCGGACTGCGATGGTTGCGGGGCTGGAGGGGTGAACATATTTTGTTAAATGTATTTGGAGATAGACAGATAAACAGAAAGAGAGGGGTGTACCGCCTCTCTTTTTTGATGAAAATATACTAAAATATATATTTGGATTTATATGTTTGGGGTTATTCTGTGTGGGTTATTCCACTGTTTAGTGTGAATTATTTCACTTGGGTTATTAGGCTTGTGGGGGCTCGGTGTGTGAGCTGTAGTTGTCTACAGTGTCACCTATGACGGGTGACATTCCTACGAATTCACAGCCGTATGCGTAGAGGTCTGAGTTATCTACTGGCTGACAGCGGATGATTTTGACAACACAGTTTATTGGGTCTTTTTCATCATCTAACTGTAACACAGCATCAAAATAGAAATCTAAAGGTAAAATGCTTTTTGAGCGAAAGCCGATTCCACCTTTTGATATATCAGTTATATTTATAGGTGAGTCGAGATTTCTTATATTGATGTAATCCTGATTAAAAAGCTTAGACACATTTAATGTTAAATTCGCCTTGTGGCGGTTATAGCGTCTTTTTTCAATTCCATCATTCATAGTACAATCCTCCATCTACAATTGCGTATAATAATAATCTGAATACATAAAAAAGTTGAATAAATAAAACATATTGTATAAAGATTTTCTATAATAATACAATTTTTAAGAATAATATGCAAGTATTGTCTATTGATTTTGGTAGTGTACTGTTATATAATTTTTAGTTGTTGAGTGTATAATTAAATTCACTATTACTATAATTTAAAAGGATGGATGCGATCATGGAAAAGTTTAAGTTACTTTATGAAGGCAAAGTAAGAGAAGTGTATGATATAGGAGATAAGCTTGTTATAGCGGCAACAGATCGTATATCAGCATTTGACCACATTTTAAAGAATAAGGTCACAGATAAGGGTGCAATTCTTACTCAGATGTCTAAATTCTGGTTTGATTATACTAAGGATGTTATTCCTAATCATATGATATCTGTTGATGTTAATGATATGCCGGAATTCTTCCAGAATGAAAAGTATGCAAGAAGAAGTATGATGTGCAAGAAGTTAACTATGCTTCCAATCGAGTGCATCGTTAGAGGATATATAACAGGAAGTGGCTGGGCAAGCTATCAGAAGAATGGTACAGTCTGTGGAATTAAGCTTCCGGAAGGTCTTGAAGAGTCAGAGAAGCTTCCTGAGCCAATCTATACACCAAGTACTAAGGCTGAGGTTGGTGACCATGATGAGAATATCTCATTTGAGCAGAGTATTGAGGTATTAGAGAAGAAGTTCCCAGGTAGGGGTCTTGAATATGCAACTAAGATTAAGGATGCTACAATAGCACTTTATAAGAAGTGTGCAGAATATGCTTTAAGCAAGGGAATTATTATTGCTGATACTAAGTTTGAATTTGGTCTTGATGAGAATGGCGAAGTTGTAATCGGTGATGAAATGCTTACACCAGACAGCTCACGTTTCTGGCCATTAGAAGGATACAAGAAAGGACAGGGACAGCCATCTTACGATAAGCAGTTCGTTAGAAACTGGCTTCTTGCTAACCCTGATAGTGATTATCTTCTTCCAGATGATATCATTAACAAGACAGTAGAAAAGTACAAAGAGGCATATAAGCTTCTTACAGGTGAAGATTTCTAATTTGATTACATTGCTAATACGAATACTAAGACAGAGGTATATATGAACGACAGTTATATTGATGACAGAAAGCTTCACGAAGAATGTGGAGTGTTTGGCGCATATGACTTCGATTGCGGAGATGTTGCGTCAACGATATATTATGGCTTGTTTGCATTACAGCACAGAGGACAGGAAAGTTGTGGTATCGCTGTGAGTGATACAGAAGGCCCTAAGGGAAAGGTCCTTTCCCACAAGGATATGGGACTTGTGAATGAAGTGTTTAATTCTGAGAATTTAGAGAAGTTAAAGGGTAACATCGGTGTTGGACACGTCCGTTATTCTACAGCAGGAAGTTCTACAAGAGAAAATGCACAGCCACTTGTATTAAATTATGTTAAGGGTACACTTGGAATGGCACATAATGGTAACCTTCTTAATGCGGTTGAATTAAGGGAAGAACTTTCATATACAGGTGCTATATTCCAGACTACAATTGATTCAGAAGTTATTGCGTATTTAATAGCGAGAGAAAGACTTAATACACCTACGGTAGAAGAAGCTGTTAAAAATGCTATGAAGAAGATTAAGGGTGCATACTCGCTTATAGTGATGAGTCCTAGAAAGCTTATCGGAGCAAGAGATCCATTTGGCTTCAAGCCTCTTTGCATAGGAAAGAGAGATAATACATATTTCTTATCATCAGAGACTTGTGCACTTGATACAGTAGGTGCTGAATTTATAAGAGATGTATTACCAGGAGAGATAGTTACGATAACTAAAGATGGGATACAGTCAGATACATCACTCTGCCAGAAGAATACAGCAAGGTGTATATTTGAATATATATATTTTGCAAGACCTGACAGCAGGATAGATGGTATGGGAGTATATGAATCAAGAGTTAATGCTGGTCGTATACTTGCAAAGACACATCCAGTAGAAGCAGATTTGGTTGTCGGTGTTCCAGAATCAGGAAATCCAGCAGCACTTGGTTATTCTATGGAGTCAGGTATTCCTTATGGTAATGCTTTTATAAAGAATAATTATGTCGGAAGAACATTTATTAAGCCAAAGCAGGAGCAGAGAGAGTCAAGCGTTAAGGTTAAACTTAACGTGTTGAAAGAGGAAGTTGCAGGCAAGAGAGTGGTTATGATAGATGATTCTATTGTAAGAGGAACAACAAGCCGCAGAATTGTTAATCTTTTAAGACAGGCAGGAGCTAAGGAGGTACATGTAAGAATAAGTTCTCCAGCATTCCTTCATCCTTGCTATTTTGGTACTGATATACCATCAGAGGATCAGCTTGTAGCATCAGGAAGAACAGTTGATGAAATCTGCAAGTACATAGAAGCAGATTCTCTTGGCTATCTTGAAACAGATAAATTAAGTGAAATGATATGTAATCAGACAGGCTTCTGCGATGCCTGCTTTACAGGTAATTATCCAATTGAACCACCAGAAATAGATATTCGTGGCGAGATGGGTTAAAATAACCGGATTGGGAGGGTAAAGCCCTCCCTTTTTGTGTAATAGGGAATTACGGTAGAATTCGTTGTTACGCGAAAGCACTATATGCCGATGATGTATATTCGTGCGATGATATGGTTTGTCACAAACGACCATACTTACTATGGGAATGTGCTTTGCACGTTTTTTTAAATATTAATATCGGGGAGAATAATTAATGAAGAATAGTAGTCAGGATAGTAATTACAAGACTAATAATAATCAAGAGAATAATGATAAGGACAGATTAATTAAACAGATAAAATTTATAGAGGAGATTGATAAAGAGAAACTTATAGGAAGACAGACATATCTTGCAGATGCTTCAAGGAAAGAAAATGATGCTGAACACGCGTGGCATATGGCAATTATGGCGGTGCTGTTAAGCGAGTATTCTAATGAAAAGATTGATGTGTTAAAGACTATGACAATGCTTCTTATACACGATATAGTAGAGATTGATGCTGGTGATACTTATGCATATGATGAGGATGGCAAGAAGACGCAGAGGCAGAGAGAATTAACTGCTGCAGACAGAATATTCGGACTTCTTCCAAGTGATCAGGCTGGATATATGAGAGGGCTTTGGGACGAATTCGAGGAAAGAAAGACACCTGAGGCAAAGTTTGCAAGGACGCTTGATAATATACAGCCTGCAATGCTTAATAATGCTTCGGGTGGAAGAAGCTGGGAAGAAAAAGGTGTTCATTTAAACCAGATACTTAAAAGGAATGAGAATACTAAAGATGGTTCAGAGACTTTGTGGGATTATGCGTATAACAATTTTATCAAGCCAAATGTTGAAAAGGGAAAAATAAAAGAGGACTGACATCATATTGAATGAATAGAATATATATGGTACAATCTAATAAGTAGTGTTCAGTATATTCTATATATGCTGTATTGATGGTTAATAATAGCCGGCTACAATTATAAGAATTATGACAATTTAAGAAAGGCGGATTGCAGGAATGAACGACAGATATCAGACACCACTTGCAGAAAGATACGCAAGCAAAGAGATGCAGTACATTTTCTCTCCAGATATGAAGTTTAAGACATGGAGAAAGTTATGGATTGCATTAGCTGAAACAGAGGCAGAATTAGGACTTCCAATCACACAGGAGCAGATTGATGAACTTAAGGCTCATCAGGATGACATTAACTATGAAGATGCGAAGAAGCGTGAGAAGGAAGTACGTCACGATGTTATGTCACATGTATATGCTTATGGTCTTCAGTGTCCTAAGGCTAAGGGAATAATTCATCTTGGTGCTACATCTTGTTATGTTGGTGATAATACAGATATCATAATTATGACAGAGGGCTTAAAGCTTGTTCGTAAGAAGCTTGTTAATGTTATTAACGAACTTTCTAAGTTTGCTGACAAATATAAAGCACAGCCTACACTTGCTTTCACACATTTTCAGCCAGCACAGCCAACAACAGTTGGAAAGAGAGCGACATTATGGCTTAATGAATTAGTTATGGATTTAGAAGATCTTGACTATGTATTATCAACAATGAAGCTTTTAGGCTGTAAGGGAACAACAGGTACACAGGCTTCATTCCTTGAATTATTCAATGGAGATCAGGATAAGATTCGTCAGATAGATAAGAAGATTGCCACAAAGATGGGCTTTGAGGCGTGTGTTCCAGTATCAGGACAGACATATTCAAGAAAGGTTGATACAAGAGTTCTTAATGTTCTTGCAGGCATTGCTGCATCAGCACATAAGTTCTCTAATGATATAAGATTATTACAGCACCTTAAGGAAGTTGAAGAACCATTTGAGAAGTCACAGATAGGTTCATCAGCTATGGCATATAAGAGAAATCCTATGAGAAGTGAACGTATGGCTTCACTTGCAGATTATGTACTTTGTGATGCCCTTAACCCAGCTATAGTATCAAGCACACAGTGGTTTGAAAGAACACTTGACGACTCAGCTAATAAAAGACTTTCTGTACCAGAAGGCTTCCTTGCAGTTGATGGAATACTTGATCTTTACCTTAATGTTGTTGATGGACTTGTTGTATATGACAAGGTTATTATTAAGCATATGATGGCAGAGCTTCCATTTATGGCTACAGAGAACATTATGATGGATGCAGTTAAGGCTGGTGGAGACAGACAGGAACTTCACGAAAGAATAAGAGAACTTTCAATGATAGCTGGCAAGAGAGTTAAGCAGGAAGGTCTTGATAATAATCTTCTTGAGCTTATTGCAGATGATCCAATGTTTGGAGTTACTCTTGAAGAGCTTCAGGCTAAGCTTGACCCAATTAAGTATGTTGGACGTTCAAGAGAGCAGGTTGATGAATACCTTGCAGATGTTATTAAGCCAATACTTGATGATAACTCAGATATACTTGGTCTTACAGCTCAGATTAATGTATAAATCGTATATATCAGATTGAGGTATATATCAGATAAATGTATATATAAGTAACATTGTCAGGTTAAATAAGAACTATAATTATAATAATGACTGCTGCATTAAATGTATATGAATATGTGGCGGTCATTATTATTCATATTGAATGCACTGGTATAAAAGTCTGTAAGTGCCGCAAAACAAGCCATTTTTTCTACGGATAATAAAAAAAGAAAAAATTGTATTTTTTTTGCGTTTTTTTGAAAAAAGTAGTTGACAAATAGTGCATTTTAATATTATAATAGCGAAGCAGTGTTCGTGAGACACGAAACACTAATAAAGCGAACGGGATCTTAGCTCAGCTGGGAGAGCATCTGCCTTACAAGCAGAGGGTCACAGGTTCGAGCCCTGTAGGTCCCACTTAGGACATTAAGTCCTAATGTATGTGGTTTGCATACAATATAATATATGGCGAGATAGCTCAGTTGGCTAGAGCACACGGTTCATACCCGTGGTGTCGTGGGTTCAAATCCCTCTCTCGCTACTACTGTAAAAGAACGCGTTTGCGTTCTTTTTTTTATGTAATTTTATTACAAAAATAGTGGTTTCATTGTGCAGTATCTGTGGAGTGATTGTGAAATGTGCACAATTAAAATATGTTATTATTGTAAATATCGGTGAAATTACATAAAACATCTTGAAAAATCAAATACAATATGCTATTTTAAATACACCATTACAAATACTTTTTACAAGATTATTTTTTTTCATATCGAATTCATCAATTATTTTAATTATAGGTGAATTCTCCCTCCTTTCATCATAGCATAAGCAGCTATGAATTTTGCCCCTTATGAGAGAACGGCTCATAAGGGGATTTTTTTATGTAATAGGAAATTCTATTAGAATTTCCTATTACATAAAAGGCACTATGTGCCGATGATGCGCACTCGCACGAAGAAGTAGTTTGCCGCAAGCGACCGTGCTTGGCGCAGGAATGTGCTTTGCACATTCTTTTTATTTATAAAATGGTAATACTTTGTATCTTGACATAATGCGTGATATTAAGATAAATTATAATTAAGTTTAACGACACTAACTATAATTAGAGAGGACATATCGATGATAAAGAAACAATTAATTCAGACAATACCTGAGAGTAAAAAATATATAGCAGGAAATGTCATATTCCAATGGCTGGCTCTGGTTTCTAATATTGTGCTTATGACGATAATAACAACATTTATTGCGGGCCTTATAGACGGTGGCAGTGGAATAGGAAAATATAATTTTTCTAGTATGGCAGCTATGGTGATAAGTCTTATAGTATGCGTTATTGTAAGGGCAGTTTGTAATATTGGTTCATCAAAGATGAGCTATCTGTCATCTAAGACAGTAAAGAGAAATTTAAGACAGATGATATATGAAAAGCTTCTTCGTATGGGAGCATCATATAATGAGAAGGTTAAGACATCAGAACTTGTACAGGTTACAGTTGAAGGTGTAGACCAGCTTGAAACATATTTTGGAGCATATATGCCCCAGTTTTTTTATGCTATGCTTGCACCGCTTACATTATTTGTTTACATATGCACTATAAATGTGGTTTCGGCAGTAGTTCTGCTTATATGCGTACCGCTTATACCAATATCAATTGCATTTGTGCAGACCTGGGCCAAGAAGCTTTTATCTAAATACTGGTCACAATATACAGCTCTTGGCGACACATTTTTGGAAAATCTTGAAGGGCTTACAACTTTAAAGATATATCAGTCAGATGATTATAAGAACATACAGATGAACGAGGAGTCAGAAAAGTTCAGAAAGATAACAATGAAAGTGCTTACAATGCAGCTTAATTCTATTACAATAATGGATTTTGTTGCATATGGAGGAGCAGCTCTTGGAATTATTCTTTCTGTGACGCAGTTTAGGGCTGGTAATATTAATCTGGCAGGCTGTCTTCTGATTATACTTTTATCAGCGGATTTTTTTATTCCAATGCGACAGCTTGGCTCATTCTTTCATATAGCTATGAATGGAATGGCGGCAAGTGATAAGATATTTAATTTTCTTGCACTTGAGGAAGAGGATAAAGGAAGCAATGAGTTTCCGGCCAATGAAAATATAGAATTAAAAAATGTACATTTTTCGTATGAGAAAGACAGGGAAATTCTTAAAGGTGTTGATATGACATTTTCTGATAAGAGCTTTACAGCGATTGTTGGTGAGAGCGGCTGTGGTAAATCAACGCTTGCAGGAATACTTATGCACCGCAATAAGGGTTATACAGGAGATATCAGGATTGGAAGTGAGAAGCTTTCTGATATAAGCGAGGCTTCACTAATGCAAAATGTTACATATATAAGTCATCAGAGCTATCTGTTTAAAGGTACGATAAGGGATAACCTTATTGTTGCTTATCCGGAAGCGACAGATGAGCATATGTTAGATGTTCTTAAAAGAGTTAATCTATATGACTTTGTTATGTCTGAGGGCGGACTTGATATGAAGCTTAATGAACAGGCTTCTAATCTTTCGGGTGGACAAAGGCAAAGACTTGCACTTGCAAGGGCACTTATGCATGACAGAAATATATATATATTTGATGAGGCAACTTCTAACATTGATATGGAGAGCGAAGACGATATTATGAGAGAGGTGCTTAATCTTGCAAAGACTAAAACGGTGATTCTTATATCTCACAGACTTGCTAATGTAGTTAATGCAGACAATATATATGTGCTTGAAGCTGGCAGAGTTGCAGAGGCTGGAAAGCATAATGAGCTTTTAGCAAAAAATGGAGTATATTCAAGATTATGGAATGTACAGTATGAGCTTGAGAATTACGGTTTTAAAGATAATGTTGAAAAAAGAACATCAGGAAATGAGGCATAAATATGGGCAAGGTGGATAATAATAAGCATATTGTTAATAGTTCAGACGGAAAATCCGGACGTAGTGGATTAAATGTAATGTTAAGGCTTATAGGTCTTGTAAAACCGCTTGCTGGTTATATGGCGGTGGCAATTCTTATGGGACTTGCAGGACATTTATGTGCTTCTTTTATAACAATATTCGGTGGTTATGCAATACTCGATGTATCAGGGTATGATACAGGACTCACACTTGGTGTGATATTCGTGTGCGTAATTGTGTTCGCATTTGTAAGGGCAGGTTTCAGATATGCAGAACAGTCGTGTAATCATTTTATAGCATTTAAGTTACTTGCAATAATAAGAGATAAAGTATTCAGGGCATTAAGAAAGCTTTGTCCAGCCAGGCTTGAGGGCAGGGACAGAGGCGACCTTATATCTATAATAACTTCGGATATAGAGCTTCTTGAGGTGTTCTACGCACATACAATATCACCTATTGCGATAGCTGTATTGTATACAATAATTATGTGTTGTTATATAGGCTCATTTCACTGGTCGCTGGCACTTATTGCACTTATAGCATATATATGTGTAGGTGTTGCGATACCGCTTATTGCATCTAAGGCAAGCGGAGATGATGGTTTAAGATACAGAACTAAGTCGGGAGAACTCAGCAGCTTCGTACTTGAAAGCCTAAGAGGTGCTTCTGAGACAATACAGTACAGTAATGGCACTAAACGACTTGAACTTATGAATGGCAGGACGGATGATTTATCAGAAGATGCAGGAAGAATGAAGAATGTGTCTGGTGTTAATACAGCGGTTACTAATGTGTGTATACTGGTATTTGACATAATTATGCTTCTTGCAGGTGTTAAGCTTTATTATGCCGGTATTATAGGCTTTGATGGTGTACTCCTTACTACTATTGCGTTATTCTCATCATTTGGACCGGCAGTGGCGCTGGCGGCGTTAGGAAGTACATTGCAGAGTACATTTGCGGCAGGTAACAGAGTTCTTGATATATTAGATGAAGAAACGGTTATAGAGGAACTTACGGGTAATAAAGAAATTGAATTTGAAGGTATTAATGCGGAAGATGTTACATTTGCCTATGGACAAGAAACTATACTTGATAATTTCAGTATTGATATTAAGAAGGGTGAAATAACTGGAATAATAGGAAAGAGCGGAAGTGGAAAGTCAACGCTCCTTAAGCTGTTTATGCGTTTCTGGGATACAGATAAAGGAAGAATAAGTATTTCAGGCAGTGATATTAAGAATATTAACACTTCTAACTTAAGGGATATGGAAGGTTTTATGACACAGGATACACATCTGTTTCACGACAGCATAAAGAACAATATAAGAATTGCAAAGCTTGATGCGACAGATGAAGAAATTGTGAATGCCTGCAAGAAAGCTTCCATACACGATTTTATACAGTCGCTTCCACAGGGCTATGATACACCTGTAGGAGAATTGGGAGATACACTTTCGGGAGGAGAGAAACAGCGTATAGGACTTGCTAGGGTATTTCTTCATAATGCACCTTTAATACTCTTAGATGAGCCTACAAGCAATCTTGACAGTCTTAACGAGGCGGTTATCCTTAAATCGCTTAATGAGGAAAGACAGAATAAGACGGTTGTGCTGGTGTCACACAGACAGTCAACTATGAGAATTACGGATAAGATATATTCCGTAGAGAATGGGCGAATGAGTTAATAATTATGAAAAAGACAGATATTAATAAAAAGAGAGAAAAAGAGAAGCAGATGGTTTCTTATATGATAGCGTTATATTGTAAGAAAAATCATCATAATAAATATAATAAGGGCAGTATCAATAAAAATGGCTTGTGTGCTGAGTGTCAGGAGCTTGCTGAGTATGCAGGATTAAGAAGTGATAAATGCCCATTTATGGAAACTAAGACATTCTGTGCTAACTGCAAGGTACATTGCTATAATCAGGAGATGAGGGGAAAGATAAAAGCAGTAATGAGATTTTCAGGACCGAGAATGATGTTTCATCATCCGGTTGCGGCTATTCATCACATTGTTTCAACAATGCGTGAGAAGAGAAGGCTAAGAAAGGAAAGTGAATATTAAATATGAGAATTGAGGCGGTATATGGAGTGTTAATTCCTTTATTGGGAACAACACTAGGAGCAGCTTGTGTATTTTTTATGAGGAAGAATATGAAAGATGGGATACAAAGAAGCCTTACAGGCTTTGCATCCGGAGTTATGGTTGCAGCTTCTGTATGGAGTCTGCTTATTCCGTCAATTGAACAGTCAGAAAGTATGGGGAGATTTGCGTTCGTGCCGGCACTTGTCGGTTTATGGGCTGGTATGCTGTTCTTGCTGCTGCTTGATAATATAACGCCTCATCTGCATATTAATAGTGAGGTTTCGGAAGGACCAAGAACTAATCTAAAAAAAACGACTATGCTTGTCCTTGCAGTGACAATTCATAATATACCTGAGGGGATGGCAGTTGGTGTTGTGTATGCGGGCTTTCTGCTTGGCAATTCAGGAATTACAGCAATGGCGGCACTTGTGCTGTCGGTTGGAATAGCAATTCAGAATTTCCCAGAGGGAGCTATTATATCAATGCCGCTAAGAGCTAACGGGCTTGGCAGGGGAAAGTCATTTCTGTATGGATTTCTGTCAGGCGTGGTTGAACCTGTAGCTGCATTCGTAACGATACTGGCAGCAGGAATAATTACACCTGCAATGCCATATCTTTTAAGCTTTGCGGCAGGAGCTATGATATATGTTGTAGTAGAAGAACTTATTCCGGAGATGTCACAGGGGAGGCATTCTAATATCGGAGTAATTGCATTTGCGATAGGTTTTGGAATAATGATGATGTTAGATGTGGCATTAGGATAAATGTGTATTAGGAACTTGTAAATGTTACTAAAATGTGGTTTACTTATAAGGATATGATATTGATAGGCTTATGCGTACTGAGAAAGGTATGGTTATTAGATGAGAGTTGGATTAGGTTATGATGTTCATAAGTTAGTTGAAGATAGAAAGCTTATAATCGGTGGAGTAGAGATTCCTTATGAGAAAGGATTGTTAGGCCATTCAGATGCAGATGTATTATTACACGCAATTATGGATGCACTTTTAGGTGCCGCGGCACTTGGAGATATAGGAAAGCATTTTCCAGATACAGATGCTGCTTACAAGGGCATATCAAGCATTAAGCTTTTAGAGGAAGTTGGTGTGCTTCTTGATAAGAATAATTATATAATCGAGAATATAGATGCTACAATTATTGCACAGAAGCCTAAAATGCGTCCTTATATAGATACCATGAGAGAGAATATTGCAAAGGCATTAAAGATTGATGTCAACTGTGTTAATGTAAAGGCAACAACAGAAGAAGGTCTTGGCTTTACAGGAACAGGTGAGGGGATATCCTCACAGGCTATATGCAGTCTTGTGTCAGTGTCTAATTATATATATGGTGATTCGGATATGACTAACTGTTGCAGCGGCTGTAATGGATGTGCTGCAAGAAGAACACAGGAGTAAGTCTGGTCACAGGATTACAATTGAGTAATTATTAGGAATTCAGCATATCTGATTGTGATTAAATATCATATAATAGATTAAGATTAATTAGTTAGGAAGTTATCAGATATGAAATATTTAGATTTTATAAAGCAGGAAATGGCTGTCATTATGGACAGGGATCCTGCGATTAAAAGTAAAATGGAAGTGTTCCTTTATCCAAGCTTCTGGGCATTATTAAAGTACAGAAAAGCCCATAAGCTTTATAAGAAAGGGCATTTCTACAGAGCAAGAAAGCTGTCACAAAGAACAGCAAGAAAGACAGGAATAGAAATCCACCCAGGTGCAACTATTGGCGAAGGGTTATTTATTGACCACGGACATGGTGTTGTCATCGGTGAAACTGCTATTATAGGAGATAATGTAACACTCTATCAGGGAGTTACGCTTGGTGGAACAGGTAAAGAGCAGGGCAAACGTCATCCGACACTTGGAAGCAACATAATGGTTGGTGCAGGTGCTAAGGTATTAGGTTCTGTGACTATAGGCGATAATTGTAAGATAGGTGCAGGTTCAGTAGTATTAAAAAATGTGCCACCTAACTCAACAGTTGTAGGTGTCCCTGGCAGAGTTGTTATGAGAGGTGATGTAAGAGTGCTTGAAGATCTTGACCAGATACATCTTCCAGACCCGGTTATGAGCGATATAGAATATCTTAAGGAGCAGAATAAGAAGCTTAAGAAACGTATCGCACATCTTGAAAATCTTGTTAATGAGCCAAGAAATATAGAAGAATAGAAGATTAATTTTACCGACATAAAGAAAGGATCAAAGTTATTATGAAGATTTATAATACACTTTCAAGAAGTAAAGAAGAATTCGTGCCATTAGAAGAAGGCAAAGTTAAAATGTATGTATGCGGACCAACAGTGTATAACCTTATACATATTGGTAATGCAAGACCTATGATAGTGTTTGATACAGTAAGAAGATATCTTGAGTACAAGGGATATGATGTTAATTATGTATCTAACTTTACAGATGTGGACGATAAGATTATTAAGAAAGCTATCGAAGAAGGAGTTACAGCAGAAGAAATCTCTAAGCGTTATATTAAGGAATGTAAAAAGGATATGGCTGGAATGAATATTAAGCCAGCAACAACACATCCTCTTGCTACACAGGAAATTGACGGTATGATTGATATGATAAAGACACTTATCGATAAAGGTTATGCCTATGAGAAGAATGGTACTGTATATTACAGAACAAGACGTTTTGAGGGTTATGGAAAGCTTTCTAAGAAGAATATAGATGATTTAGAGGCTGGACATAGAGATGATGCACACAAGCTTAAGGTATCAGGTGAAGATGAAAAGGAAGATCCACTTGATTTCGTATTATGGAAGCCAAAGAAGGACGGAGAGCCTTATTGGGAGTCACCTTGGAGTGAAGGACGTCCTGGCTGGCATATAGAGTGTTCTGTAATGTCTAAGAAGTATCTTGCAGATGAGATAGATATTCACGCAGGCGGTGAGGATTTAATATTCCCGCATCACGAGAATGAAATTGCACAGTCAGAAGCCGCTAACGGAGTTCCATTTGCCAAGTACTGGATGCACAATGCATTCCTTAATATTGATAATAAGAAAATGTCTAAGTCATTAGGTAATTTCTTTACAGTAAGAGATATTTCAAAGGAATATGATTTACAGGTATTAAGATTTTTTATGCTTTCAGCACATTACAGGAATCCTATTAATTTCAGCCATGACCTTATGGAAGCAGCCAAGAACGGTCTTGACAGAATAATCACAGCAGTTACTAATCTTACACATCTTGAAAAGAGTGCTAAAGATAGTGCTATGACAGAAGATGAGAAGAAGGTAATAGATTCAACTAAAGACATTTATGGTAAATTTGAAGCTGCTATGGATGACGACTTTAATACAGCTGATGCAATATCAGCAGTATTTGAATTAGTTAAGCTTGCTAATTCTAATTCATCAGAGGACAATACTAAGGAATATATAACAGCACTAAAGGAAAGTATTGTTACACTTGCGGATATATTAGGACTTAAGGTTATTAAGGAAGAAGAACTTCTTGATGAAGATATAGAAGCACTTATCGCTGAAAGACAGCAGGCAAGAAAAGATAAGAATTTTGCAAGAGCTGATGAGATAAGAGATGAACTTATGGCTAAGGGAATTATTCTTGAGGATACAAGAGAAGGTGTCAGATGGAAGAGAGCATAAAAGATAACCTGACAAGTGATATATGGGATGTACTTGGACTAAAAAGCGTAAGTCCAAGACAGCTCTCCCCACTTGTTCTTGCGTATATAGGCGACAGTATATTTGACTTAGTAGTAAAGACTAAGATAGTTGCCGCTGGCAATACGCAGGTTAATAAGATGAACAGGGTGGCAAGCAGTATTGTCAAGGCTGAGTCACAGTCTAAGATGATAGGCTATCTTGAAGATAAGCTTACAGAGGAAGAAGAAAGTGTATACAAGAGAGGCAGAAATGCCAAATCCTACACATCAGCCAAGAATGCTTCCATAAGTGATTACAGAAGGGCGACAGGCTTTGAGGCACTTATGGGTTATCTATATTTGTCAGGGCGGTATGAAAGAATGTGCGAGCTTATTAAAGATGCACTTGACTGGCTTGAAAATGATAAGAAACGGGCATAAAAGAAAGGTTAGAATTCATAAATATGAGATATAAGGAATTAACATTTGAGGGACGTAATGCAGTCCTTGAGGCATTTCGTTCAGGAAAGACAATTGATAAGCTGTTTATTCTTGATGGCTGTCAGGATGGTCCTATAAAGAGTATTGTAAGAGAAGCTAAGAAGACTTCAACAATAATTAGCTATGTAGACAAGGAAAGACTTGACAGACTTGCTAATACAGGACACCATCAGGGCGTTGTTGCAATAGGTGCAGCTTATGAATATGCAGAAGTTGAAGATATATTAGAAGCTGCAAGAAGCAAGGGCGAAGCACCATTTATATTCGTTCTTGATGAGATTGAAGATCCACATAATCTTGGTGCAATAATAAGAACAGCTAATCTTGCAGGAGCACATGGTGTTATTATCCCTAAGAGAAGAGCTGTAGGACTTACAGCGACAGTAGCCAAGACATCAGCAGGTGCAATTAATTATACACCAGTAGCCAAGGTTACTAATATAGCTAACACTATTGAGGCATTAAAGAAAGAGGGGTTATGGTTCGTATGTGCAGATATGGGCGGAGAAACTATGTATAACCTTGATTTAAAAGGACCAATAGGCCTTGTTATAGGCAATGAAGGCAATGGCGTAAGCCGTCTTGTCAAAGAGAAATGTGATTTCGTTGCCTCAATTCCTATGAAGGGAGATATAGATTCTCTTAATGCTTCGGTTGCGGCAGGAGTTATGGCATTTGAAATAGTAAGACAGAGAATGATACAGTAATTATATATGCGGGCAGATGGGAATGGAGAATGGTATGAAGCATTATGAGTTGTATAAAGATGAAGAACTTGTAAGTATGTATCGTGATGGAGATGCCAGAGCCGTAGATGAGATTATGGAAAGGTATAAGAATCTTGTCAGAAAAAAGGCTAATGCTATGTATATAGTCGGCGGGGATAAAGACGACCTTATACAGGAGGGAATGATAGGGCTTTATAAGGCAGTCACAACATATGATGAGTTAAAAGCAGCTTCGTTTGCGACATTTGCCTCGCTATGTATTAACGGACAACTTATGAACGCAGTAAAAGCTTCTAATGCCAAGAAAAATACCCCGCTTAATTCCTATGTATCATTTGATACGCCAGCGAACAAATCAGATGATGATTCAGATATGAAGCTTGTGGATACATTAGTACACGACAGTGAACAAAATCCAGAAGCACTATACATTGACAGGGAAGTAACAGACAATCTTGAAGAAAAAGCCTTCGAGTCATTGAGCCCGTTTGAGAAACAGGTAGTAACACTTCTTATGGAAGGTAACGACTATATAAAAATAGCCGACCAGCTAGGCAAGACACCTAAATCAATAGACAACGCAATACAGCGTTCAAGAAACAAGATAAAAATAATTGTAGATTAGCTATAAATATACTTGATTAATCATTACAAAAATGATATAAATAAAATTGCTGTAAAATACAGCAGTTATGCTATTGTAGCTCAGTGGCAGAGCACTTCATTGGTAATGAAGAGGTCGGGGGTCCAATTCCCCTCAATAGCTTGCGCGAGTAACGAGTACAATACCACCGTCACATAATTCACAAATGTGACGGTGGTATTATATTATCATTCCAACCAACTCTACAGCTTGTCCAGTGTCAAGAGAACCAAAAAATTTTCCACCGGGGTATGCTTGCATACATCGGTGGAAAATCTTTTTTGGTTCTCAAAGGCGCAGAGCGCCGCGCCAGACAATGCGAAGAATTGGCTGTTGTGACACTGTACAAGCGTCCGTTCGCCACCCCTCAACATTCACATATCTCCAATTCCATGTGTCACTACGTATTAGACGAGTACCGCGACAACAGAAATAGCAAAGCTATTACTGTTGCAATTAACCAAATCTATGCACACGCTTTTAGCCGTGTGCGTAGGCTGTTTGAATATCTAAATCAAGCATATGCTTTAAGCCGCACGCAGACAGTCAAATTAAGTAAAATCACCTAACCACCACCGCCTGATAATAATACTTCTGATAATAAGTAACAAATTCCTCCATTGACCTCTCCACAATCCCATAAGTCGGGTCAGCCAATGTCACGACCCCTCTGTCAATATCATACCCCGCCAGTGCTGCACAATGCTCATTGCGAGGCCATGTAAATACAGTTCCATCATCAAGTGTTACATCATTATACTTAACCTCAGGGTCATTATAATTATAGCTTGTCCATACAATAACAGGATGTCCAAGTGACAATTCGGTAAACAGATCCTCAACCGGTGAGTAACTCATTATGTATGCTGAATAAGACGAATTCTGGCTCTTTAAAAATGAGTTGGCGGCATTAGCAATAGCAGGAGCGAAACAGCCGCTGCCTGTTGTTTTCCACGGAGAACCCCAGAAATATTCCACGAAACACCCTTGCGTTACAGTGTCACGCATATCAAGATAATTTCTTGCAAGAGTTTCTTTATCAATGCCATAGCCAAGATAATTAAGCACCTCTGTCAATGATGTTATCTCACAGCCTGTTGGAAGTTCAGGATACTGGCTCACAAAAGGAATATCAAGGCTGAAAGAATTAGGATATTCGTAATTCTCTGCAGCTCTTGTAGTGTGTTCAAGTATTGCTGATTTAATTCTTTCCGGGTCAACAGAAAGAGTTTCAAGTGTGCTGTCAACATTTAACACAACAGTGTTGTCGTCCTCCTTTTGTTTGTGGTTATCACGGTAATATATGCCAATAACCAGACACAGGGCAGTAATAGATATAAGAAGTATAAAGGTTGTTAATATATTTTTTCGTTTCTTGTTATTTTTTTTGTTCTTAGCGGCTTTATTGTTACCTGCCATATATAAAATCCTTTTCCTTTATTAATAATTAATGTTAATTTCTTAATATATGTAGTTCCTTGGTGGTTTTATATCCGATTGTCATCATATAATGCACACCACGCACTGAGCACGTTAAGACAGTCTTTATTAAGCGTGTAGTGCGTTCGTGATACAGTTTTCTCGCAGTTGTTGATTGACAATCTTAAATATGAGGTCTGTCCAGTTACAGCAAGAATATGAAGCTGGACAAACATAGCTGCAAGAAGCACACATACACTTCCGTTCTCCTGAATTAGAGGAAGTAAATCAACTATAGTACTTAGTGCCTAAAGGACATTTTGTTAAAAATAATAACCATTCTTTTAATTCTTCAATTTCACCATTGTTAAGAATTTGTTCAAATGAAGATGGAGAAAAATATTTGTTATTACGATTACGCATTAGCCACCTCCGTATACAATTATGATAATAGGTAATTGTGAAACTCAGTATTACACTTGTAAATATGTGAAAAATCAACAAAATCAACAAAGACACGCTTTTGCTACTTGTCGCTCGCAACGGTACTAAGTGACTACAATACAGTCGCTAAGTGCCGGCGGCTCCAAAATGTCTTCTTATGATTTGTTAATTTTTCACTATGCAGCCGTCTATATAACCGAGTTTCGCAAACGCCTACAATTATGATAATTATATATAAAAATGCCTTAAAGCTCAATCGTAAAACAGCAATCATTCTAATTTATGGTGTGACTAATTATAATTTGATATGCAGAATACATATGAAGTTCAAGAACATATTATTATAATGAACTTGCTTGTTTTTCAGAATAATTAAACTACTTTTGTAAACTTCTTTCATAAACCCATTGATTGAAACTGCCAACTTGTGTTATTATATCAGTTGTGGTTTTCTGTTTACAGGCCACTAATGTTATATGCTATATTAGGAACTAGCAGAATGGAGGAAGCTATGGTAAAAGCTATTGTTGGTGCGAACTGGGGAGATGAAGGTAAAGGTAAGATTACAGATATGCTTGCCGAAGAATCTGATATCGTTGTAAGATTCCAGGGAGGAAGTAACGCTGGACATACAATCATCAATGATTATGGTAAGTTTGCATTACATCTCCTGCCATCAGGAGTATTTTATAATCATATTACAAGTGTAATCGGTAATGGTGTTGCATTAAATATTCCATACCTTGTAAAGGAACTTAAAAGTCTTACAGACAGGAATGTTCCAATGCCTAAGATTCTTGTATCAGACAGAGCACAGATTATGATGCCATATCATATAGATTTTGATACATATGAAGAAGCCAGACTTGCAGGTAAGTCATTTGGTTCAACTAAGTCAGGAATTGCTCCATTCTATTCAGATAAATATGCTAAGATTGGTTTTCAGGTAAGTGAATTATTTGGAGATGAGAATACCCTTAAAGAGAAGATTGCCAATGTATGTACATTAAAGAATGTAATGCTTGAACATCTTTATCATCAGCCACTTCTTAATGAAGAAGATATATTTAATACACTTATGGAATACAAAGAGATGGTTAAGCCATATGTATGTGATACATCAGCTTATCTTCATCAGGCACTTAAGGAAGGCAAGAAGATTCTTCTTGAAGGTCAGTTAGGTTCACTTAAAGACCCAGACCACGGAATATATCCAATGGTTACATCTTCATCAACACTTGCTCCTTATGGTGCTATTGGTGCTGGTATTCCAGCAGCTTCAATTACAGATGTTGTAACAGTTGTTAAGGCATACTCATCAGCAGTAGGTGCTGGTGCATTTGTAAGTGAGATATTCGGAGAGGAAGCTGACGAGTTAAGAAAGCGCGGTGGTGACGGCGGCGAGTTCGGTGCTACAACAGGACGTCCAAGAAGAATGGGCTGGTTCGATGCAGTTGCTACACGTTATGGTGTGCGTATGCAGGGAACAACAGAAGTTGCTCTTACAGTAGTTGATGTACTTGGATATCTTGATGAAATTCCTATGTGTGTAGGCTATGAGATAGATGGAAAGGTTACTAAGGACTTCCCAACTACTTCAGAGCTTGAGAAGGCTAAGCCAGTATTAAAGACACTTCCAGGCTGGAAATGCGATATAAGAGGAATTAAGAATTACGAAGATCTTCCAAAGGAATGCCGTGATTATGTAGAAGCTATCGAGAAAGAGATAGAAGCACCTATAACAATGGTATCGAATGGACCAGGAAGACACGAGATTATTCACAGAGTAAGCTCATACAGCAAATAATTAATAATAACAATAATGCCGTATCTGTAGTCATTAAGATTATCAGATACGGCAAATTTGCGTTAAATAGATTGGTTATATATAATTAATGGTTTCGTCCGGACAGATATTTGTACATAAGCATCATAGCGTAGGCTACGATGGGAAGAACAATATCTGTAAAGATAAGACCTTTGAATAAAGTATGTGCTGTTTCATTATCAATAAATGCTGTGATTAAGGTTGTAAGCAGTAATATGCCCCACGCTATAACTATTATAAGTGCGGCGGCTTTTTTGAATTTTTTCATAAATTATCCTCATTTCTAATGGATTTAATAATATAGAAATGTTATCATATTTTTATTATATATAAAAGGGATATAATTATTAACTATATATAGTTATGTATAAAGAAATATAATTATATGAGTGCTGTGATTATCAGGCGGCTCATAGATGTGAGAGAAAGGTATTAACAGAGGTAGTGATTATGACAAAGAATGTATTGGATTATTTGTATACATCTAAAGAAAAGTTTCCATTAAAGACGGCAGTGGCTGATAATGTATCATCAATGACATATACAGAACTTGTAGATAATGCGACAACAATAGCTGTTGCACTTCTTAAGTACACAGGAGCAAGAAAGGCAGTTCCTATATATATGGATAAAAGCTGTGTTACACTTGCGGCATTTATGGGTGTAGTAATGACAGGCAATTTTTATGTGCTTTTAGAGCCAGCACATCCGGCAGAGAGAATTCACAGCATACTTGATACTCTTCAGGCGGATATTATTGTTACTAACAGAAAGAATGAGAAGAAGGCTGCAAAGCTCGAGTTTACAGGCAATATTGTATACATTGAAGACCTGCTTGAAGCACAGGTTACAGATGAGGACAGAAAGAAGCTTTCGGATATTAAGGCAAATGCTCTTGATATAGATCCATTATATGCAATATTTACATCAGGTTCTACAGGAGTACCTAAGGGAGTTGTTGTAAACCACCGTTCGGTTATAGATTTTATAGAATGTTTTACAGATATATTTGGAATAACAGACAAGGATGTAATTGGTAATCAGGCACCATTTGACTTTGATGTATCAGTTAAGGATATATATTCAAGCTTAAAATGCGGAGCAACACTCCAGATTATACCAAAGAGTATGTTCTCATTCCCGACAAGGCTCTTAGACTACCTTGATGATAACAATGTTACAACTCTTATATGGGCTGTATCAGCGTTATGTATAATAACTACACTTAAGGGCTTTGATTATAAAGTGCCAAAGGCAATTAATAAAGTTATATTCTCAGGTGAGGTAATGCCTATAAAGCACCTTAATATATGGAGAGAATATTATAAGGATGCGTTATTTGCCAACGTATATGGTCCTACAGAGATTACCTGCAATTGCACATATTATATTATAGACAGGGAATTTGCCATTGATGATGTCCTTCCAATGGGCAAGGCATTTCCTAATGAGAGAGTATTCTTATTAGATGAGAATGATAAACTTATTAAGAACAGTGAAGCTGATAAGACAGGCGAGATATGTGTATCAGGAACAGCGGTTACAATGGGTTACTTTAACAATAAAGAAAAGACAGACAGTGCATTTGTCCAGAACCCGCTTAATGGCAGTTATAATGAAATTATATATAGAACTGGTGATTTGGGATATTATAATGATAATAAGGAAATGTGTTTCTCGTCAAGAAAGGACTTCCAGATAAAGCACAATGGACACAGAATTGAATTAGGAGAGCTTGATATGGCTATTAATTCAATGGATAACATACAGAGAGCCTGCTGTATATACCAGCAGGAGGAGAATAAGATATACGCTTTTTATGAGGGGGAGCAGGATAATAAGTCACTCACTCATTATCTTTTATCCAAACTTCCTAAATTTATGATTCCGGAGGTTATGATTAACGTAAAGTCAATGCCTCTTACTAAAAATGGAAAGATAGACAGAAAAGCTTTAATGGAGGAATATAATGCTTAGTACAGAAAAAATTATTGAGATAGCGGACCAACATTCAACACCATTGTATATATTAGATAAAGAAGCACTTGAAAATAGAATTAATGAGATAAAGGCTATATTAGGAGAAGGGGTTACACTCTGCTATGCTATGAAAGCTAATCCATTTTTTGTAGATGCATTTAAACATCTTAATACTAAGTATGAGGTGTGTTCACCGGGAGAATTTGCAATATGCGAGCGAGAGAAGGTCAATATGAAAGATATTGTATTATCCGGTGTTAATAAGGAGAAAGCTGATATATGCCACGTTTTAAATGATTGCGGCGGAGTTGGTGTTTATACAGTAGAGTCAAAGGAACAGTATAGCCTTTTATCAGAATGTGCAAGGGAAGCTGAAGTTACAATAGATGTGCTTTTAAGAGTAACAAGCGGCAACCAGTTCGGACTTGATGAGGAAGATATTAAGGATATTGTTAAGAACAGGGAGAAATATCCAGAACTTAATATTCGTGGTGTACAGTGTTATACAGGTACACAGAAGAAAAAGTTCGATATTATAAAGTCAGAAATAGAGTGGCTTGACGGACTTTGCGACAGCCTTTATGCAGATTATGGCTTTAAAGCAGAAGAATTAGAGTATGGTCCGGGACTTCCGGTATCATATTTTGGCGATGCGGCATATGATAATAAGTATGATATGTTAAAGGAGCTTGCAGCTTTACTTGAAAATTACAAGGCAAAGTACAGCATAACACTTGAAATGGGCAGATATCTTGTAGCTGAGTGTGGTATATATGTAACAGGAATTGCCGATATTAAGAAGAACAAGGGACAGCAGTATGTAATAGTTGATGGCGGCATTAACCATGTTAATTATTATGGACAGGCTATGGCTATGAAGATACCGGCATATTCATATGTAAAAGCAGATGGAACAGTAGTTAAGGATAGAAATGTAATGTCAAAGCTTAACGGAACAGATGATGAGAAATGGACAATATGCGGTTCACTCTGTACAGTTGCAGATCTCATTGTTAAGAATCTTCCAATTGGCACACCGGAATGTAATGACAAGATAATATTTTACAATATCGGAGCATATTCAATAACAGAGGGTATATATCTTTTCTTAAGCAGGAAGATGCCTGTTATAACAGCCTGCAATAAAGACGGAAGCGTGGAAGTGTACAGAGATGTAATATGTTCAGACAGAATTAATTCAAGACAGAATTTATTGGGTTAAATTTACTGGATTAAATATGGCTGATACGAAATAATCTGTATGGGATATTGCAGCTTATACAATATATGATAATAATTTATATAAAATATGCTTGACTTAATATATACATATGTTATATTTTGTATCTGATAGGATTCCTGTTTTTAGTGAGGGCAGAGTGCTTAATTGTAGCTGCCTTATATTATAATGGAATTATTTTAGATGGTGGAAGTTAACAATTTAACTATTCATGACGATATTTTTATTAAGAAAGGCTAGGTTTTTTATAATGGATCAGTTATTGGATATTTTGACAGAGGTTAATTCAGATGTGGATTACGAAACATGCGATACACTCGTAGATGATGGAATTTTAGATTCTTTTGATATTGTATCAATTGTAGGTGAATTAAATGACACATTTGATATCAATATTACTCCTGTTGATATTGTACCTGAGAATTTTAATTCAGCAGAAGCTATGTGGGATATGATTCAGCGTCTTTCTGAGTAATTAACATAATATATGGCTGTTCTTAGAGCGTGGTACGTTTAAGGATAGTCATTAATAAGTTAATTGAAGTTAGTATGTATGTAAGGCACGGAGGCCGAAGTCAGCAGACAAGGAGGAATGGTTATGGCAACAATTTCAGCTTATACTTCCAGTTCAATTTCAACATTGTTTTCTGGTCTTAATTCAAGCAGCAGTAACAACAGCTTTGGAATTGGAAGTCTTGATCTTAGTACTTACAATTCAATTAAGACAGGTGCTTACAAGCAGTTATTAAAGTCTTATTATGCTAAGAATCCTGTTTCATCAAACAGCAGTTCATCTAAGACAGATAACAGCAGTGCAACAACAATTTCATCACAGAAGATTAATGCGACTAAGACTAAGGATGCTTCAAAGGCAGTTGTTAATGATGCAACTGATTTAAGAAAGACATCTTTATGGCAGAAGAAGTCTGTTACTAATGAAGATGGAACAACAGAGAATAAGTATGACGCAGATGCAATCTATAAGGCTGTATCAGCATTTGTCAAAGATTATAATTCTATGATTGATGCGACAGGTGACTCTTCTGATACAAGTGTATTAAGAACAGCATCTAATATGGTTAATACAACCAAAGCTAATTCCAAGGTATTAAAGGAACTTGGAATAAGCGTTGACAGCAATAACAAGCTCGTTATTGACAAAGACACATTTATGGCATCGGATATGTCAGTTGCTAAGTCGGCATTTGCTGGTGCAGGCTCATTTGGACAGTCTGTTGCTAACAGTGCAGCATCTATATACAGTAGTTCGGCTACTACATTAGCTAAGTTACAGACACAGAACCTTTATGGCTCTGATGGCAGCTACAGCTATGTTTCAGCTTCTGTATATAATCAGTTTACTTAAAAGAGAGGTTAAATATAATGGCATTATTAGATACATGGAGAAATCTTGCTTACCAGACAGAGATGGATAATAAGACAGCTAACGAATTCTGGGGAAGCTATTTTACACAGGAAAAGGCTATATATGAGCAGATTCTTGCAGATCCGGATACAGTAGTTAAAGGAACTGTTAAAGAACTTGCTGATAAGTATGGAGTGGAAGTGCTTCTTATGACAGGATTTCTTGATGGAATCAATGACAGTCTTAAAACTCCTAATCCAATTGAGACAATGGAAGAGGATACAGAAGTAAGTCTTGATTATGACAAAGAAAAACTTTACTACAATATGGTTGCTTGTAAGGCAGATTGGTTATATGAGCTTCCACAGTGGGATAACCTTCTTGATGAAGCTACAAGAAAAGATTTATACAAGAAGCAGAAGTTATCAGGAACTATCGTTAAGGGCAAGAAGATTGGACGTAATGATCCATGTCCTTGCGGAAGCGGTAAGAAGTACAAACAGTGCTGTGGAAAGAACGCTTAATTGGTAATAAACAGTTTGTCGGTTAACCTGCAGGTAGTCTTAAGACTGCCCGCAGGTCTTTTGAATTTATGCGAATTGGAGATAATATGGAAGCATATACAGGATTTGCCTATGTCTATGATGAGTATATGGACAATATACCATATGACGAATGGGAAGAGTATTTAGTAGAATTATTAAAAGAGAATGGTATAGACAAAGATAATACAGTTATAGACCTTGGCTGTGGCACAGGCACAGTGACAAGAATGTTGGATAAAGAGGGGTATAACTGCATAGGAATAGATTTATCTGAGGATATGCTTTCTATAGCAAGTGACAAGACATATGACAGCGGACAGCAGATAATATACAGTTGTCAGGATATGAGGGATTTCGAAGTTCCATATGAGACAGATGCATTTATAAGCATTGGTGACTCAATGAATTATATAACAGCTAATGATGATTTGTGTGATGTGTTTAAATGTGTAAAGAAAGGCCTGAAACAGGGAGGAGTATTTATATTTGATTTAAAGACAATACATTTTTTTAAGGATATATTAGCTGATAATACATATGCTGAGAATAGGGAAGATTCAGCGTTTATATGGGACAATTATTATGATGAGGAAAGCTCTAACAATGAGTATGAGCTTGCCGTATTCGTAAGAAATGAAGATGGAACATTTGACAGATTTGAGGAAGAACACTACCAGCATGGTTTTACTTTGGGAGAAGTAGCTGATGCTGTAAAAAAGGCTGGACTTAAAATCAGGAATGTATATGATGCTTTTTCACATAATGCACCTGATGATAATTCTGAAAGGCTGTATTATATAATAGAAAAATAACTGCGTGCCATTATGCACGCATATAAGCAATAAAGTATTATATAACAAAAGTAATAATGAGTTATGTAATACGCAGATAGTGAATCGTGCACTGAAATATGCACAGAAAAGAGGAATGTTATGAAAGACTATATAGTAAGAGCAACAGCCGCTAATGGACAGGTAAGAGCATTTGCGGCTACTACAAGAGGTGTTGTTGAAACAGCAAGAAAAGATCATAATACAAGCCCTATAGCAACTGTAGCACTTGGAAGACTTCTTACAGGTGCAGCTATGATGGGAATAATGATGAAGAATGATTCAGATATACTTACTGTCCAGATTAAGGGAAATGGACCAATTGGTGCGATGACAGTAACAGCAGAGCCTAATGGACATGTAAAGGGCTTTGTTGCCAATCCGGAGGTTATGCTTCCATTAAAGAATGGACATATGGATATAGCCGGTGCAGTTGGTATTGGTGTGTTAAGTGTAATTAAGGATATTGGCTTAAGAGAGCCTTATGTTGGAGATACTATTCTTATAACAAGTGAGATAGCTGATGACCTGACATACTATTTTGCAACAAGTGAGCAGGTTCCATCATCAGTAGGACTTGGTGTTCTTATGAATAAGGACAACACAGTAAGGGAAGCTGGCGGATTTATTATACAGCTTATGCCTAATGCAACAGATGAGTTTATAGATAAGCTTGAAAAGAGAATTAAAGAGATTAAGTCGGTTACTAATATGCTTGATGAGGGCATGACACCGGAGGATATATTAGAGCATATATTAGGAGATATGGATTTACAGATACTTGATACAGTTCCTACAGAATTCTACTGCAACTGCTCTAAGGAAAGAGTAAGTGCGGCTGTAATAAGTGTTGGTAAAGAGGAGCTTCAGAAGATGATAGATGAGGGCGAACCAATAGAGGTAAACTGCCATTTCTGTAACAGCCACTACAAATTTAGCGTTGATGAGTTAAAGGATATGCTTATTAAAGCAAGATAATGAATATAAATCAGCTATTTCTTGAATTTATTATATAATTGCTGTATTATTAATTTAATATGGATTGATTAAGCAGGAACTGTTTAGGAGGAACTTACTAATGGATAACGAGACTGTTTCAAAGAATTTTATTGAACAGATTATTGATAAGGATATTGAGGAGGGACATTGCCAGAAGGTAGTCACAAGATTCCCACCAGAACCTAATGGATATCTTCATATAGGACATGCCAAATCAATATTACTTAATTATGGACTGGCCAAGGAATATAATGGTCAGTTTAATATGAGATTTGATGATACTAACCCAACAAAGGAAAAGGTTGAGTTCGTAGACTCTATTAAGAAGGATGTTGAATGGCTTGGTGCTAAATGGAATGGAGATGTTCTTTTTGCATCTAATTATTTTCCACAGATGTATGAAGCTGCTATCAGACTTATCAAGAAGGGAAAGGCTTATGTAGATGACCTTTCAGCAGAGGAGATAAGACAGTATAGAGGAACACTTACAGAGCCGGGCAAGGAAAGTCCTTACAGAGAGCGTTCTGTAGAGGAAAATCTCAAGCTTTTTGAAGAGATGAAGGAAGGTAAGTATGAAGACGGAGAGAAAGTATTAAGAGCTAAGATTGATATGGCTTCTCCTAATATCAATATGAGAGATCCTATTATATACAGGGTTGCGCATATGACACACCACAGAACAGGTGATGAGTGGTGCATATATCCTATGTATGACTTTGCACATCCTATTGAGGATGCTGTTGAGGGAATAACACACTCTATATGTACACTTGAGTTTGAAGACCACAGACCATTATATGACTGGGTTATTATTGAGACAGGATATAAGACATCACCAGAGGAAAATCCTAAGCAGATTGAGTTTGCCAAGTTATATCTTACTAATGTAGTAACAGGTAAAAGATATATTAAGAAGCTTGTAGAAGATGGTGTTGTAGATGGCTGGGACGACCCAAGGCTTGTATCTATAGCTGCTTTAAGAAGAAGAGGTTTTACACCAGAATCTATAAAGATGTTCGTGGATCTTGTAGGTGTTACTAAGGCACAGGGTTCAGTTGAATATCCTATGCTTGAATACTGCATAAGAGAAGACTTAAAGCTTAAGGTTAAGAGAATGATGGCTATTCTTGATCCTGTTAAACTTGTTATTGACAATTATCCAGAAGATCAGGTTGAATATATGGACGTTGCCAATAATCAGGAAAATCCAGAAATGGGAACAAGAAAAGTACCATTTACTAAAGAATTATACATTGAAAGGGAAGATTTTATGGAAGAACCTCCAAAGAAGTATTTCAGAATGTTCCCAGGCAATGAAGTAAGACTTATGAATGCTTATTATGTAACATGCACAGGCGTTGATAAAGATGAGAATGGCAATATTAATTGTATTCATTGTACTTACGATCCAGAGACAAAGGGCGGCAATTTTGCTGGAAGAAAAGTTAAAGGAACTATACACTGGGTATCAGCATCAAGGGGAATAAATGCTGAGGTAAGATTGTATGATAATATTGTAGACGAAGAAAAGGGTGTATACAATGAAGATGGTTCTATGAACATTAATCCTAATTCACTTACAATTCTTAAGAACTGTGTATTAGAGCCAGAGCTTGCTAATGCCAGGCCAGAGGACAGATTCCAGTTTGTAAGAAATGGATATTTCTGCGTTGACAACAAGGATTCAAAGGGGAATGTATTGGTGTTCAATAGAATAGTTTCATTGAAAAGCTCATTTAAACTTCAGAAGTAATTAATGCCATTATAATGGCAGTATGGGTAATGATATGGAAATCAAAGATGAAAAGTCTTATATATTTGATAAGACGATGAAATGCAATGTATGTAACAAAGAGTTTACTACTAAGCAGGTAAGAACTGGCAAAGCCAGATATACAGGAACTAACGACATACTTAAGCCATTGTATACAGGAATAGATAGTACGAAGTATGATATTATTATGTGTCCTCATTGTGGCTATGCGGCAGTTCCGAGAACTTATGGAAAGCTGACACCTAAACAGAGGCAGCTAATCAGAGATAATATTGAAGGTAAATTCAAGGTTACATGGAAGGAAGAGGACAGCTATTCTTATGATGTAGCGATAAGACGTTGTAAAATGGCACTTCTTACGGAGATGATAACAGGTACTAAGATAAGTGAAAGTGCGTATCTTTGTTTAAGATTAGCGTGGCTTTATGATGGCAGGATTGAAGAACTTAGAAGCCAGAATGCCAGTGAAGAAATAATTAACCAACACCTGAAATCCCAGCAGGAGTATATTCAGGATGCCTATAAAGGATTTAAGGAGGCAGTTCAGACACAATACCCTCCTATATGTGGTATGGATGAGAATACAATTAATTATCTGCTCGCCAGCCTTGGCATAAAATGCAAAGATTATGGTACAGCAAAGCAGTTTGCCTCATCAATAGTAACATCCAGGTCTGCACAGGCAGGTCTTAAGGAGAAGGCAAGGGGATTGTTAGGACAGATTAAAGCAAATGAATAGAATTAAGACAGTGTTTCAAAAGCTATGGTCATATGAGACATTTCATATATTCATGTATTCAATTGCACTAAATGCAGTGATTGAATGTCTTAATAACAGAGGATTAACAGGACTTTTGAAGATATTCACAAGTCCTGTTATCTTTCTTATGAACACCTTGATAATAATGACTACATTATCAATAGGGTTGTTCTTTAAGAGAAGAATATTTGTATATGTGCTTATGGCTGTATTGTGGATTATATTAGCATTTATTAACTTTGTAGTGTTGTATTCACGAAAGACACCATTTACAGCGATGGATATATATCTTATAAGTGATGCCATAAAGGTCATACCGCTGTATATTAATGTATTCCAGATGATACTTATAGTAGTCGGGATAATCGCAGTTATATCAGGGCTTGTAATGTTGTTTAAAAGAACAAAGGTGTATACACAGGAACTGCCATTATATAAGCAGTTATTACATTCAGGCTTTAAGTTTGCAGTGATATTCCTGCTTACATATGCGGTTGCGGCAAGCCTTATAATTAATGGATATGTACAGACACATTTTGGCAATCTTGCACAGGCATATAAGCAGTATGGATTTGTGTATTGCTTTACAAGCAGTATTAAAGACCGTGGAATAAGCAAGTCCAAGGAATATTCAGAAGAATATATTGATGGAATAAAAGATGAGCTTGATGAAAATGTACCTGACGCATCAGAGACTTCACCTAATATAATATTTGTACAGCTTGAATCATTTTTTGACCCTAAGCTTGTAAAGGGTGTTACATTTTCAAGTAATCCAACACCTAATCTTGACAGGATAATGAAAGAATATTCGTCAGGATATCTGTCAGTGCCTTGCTTTGGTGCAGGTACGGCTAATACTGAATTTGAGGTTCAGACAGGTGTTAACCTTGATGATTTTGGACCAGGTGAATATCCTTACAGGACAGTTATGCAGTCAAAGACGTGTGAGTCAGCCGCTTATGATTTAAGAAAGCTTGGCTATTCAACACACGCAATCCATAATAATGATGCAACATTTTATGACAGATATAAGGTATTCTCACATCTTGGATATGATACTTTTACATCTATTGAATATATGGATAGTGATTATCAGAAGACGCCACTTGGCTGGGCTAAGGATAAAATGCTTACAGCACAGATAAAGAAGGCTCTTGACTCAACAGAAGGAGCAGATTATATATTTACTATATCAGTTCAGGGACATGGAGATTATCCAACGACAATGCCAGAGGGCTTTATTCCAGGAATAACAGTTTCAGGATTTTTTGATGAAGAGGAACAGGTACAGTTCGAGTATTATGTTAACCAGATTCACGAGATGGATACATTTATAGGTGAACTTACTAATATGTTATCCAGAAGAAATGAAGAAACCGTACTTGTTATGTATGGCGATCATCTTCCAACATTTAATTTCACTAATGATACTATGGAGAATGGTGATATATACCAGACAGAGTATTTTATATGGTCTAATTATGGTTTAGAGAAGAAAGATATTGATCTTCAGGCATATCAGCTATCAGCTGCAGTATTTGACAGGCTTGGAATATCAGAAGGTTATATTATGAAGTTCCATCAGGCAAAGCATAATGATGCTGATTACCTTAAGAAGTTAAAGGTACTTGAATACGATATATTGTATGGTGATAAACAGATATATGACGGAAAAGTTCCTTATGTAGCCACAGATTTAAAAATGGGAATTGACGATATTACAATAGATGAAGTGTATGATTATAAGGATTATGTATGTATAAGCGGTAAGAATTTCAATGATTTCAGCACTGTATACATTAATAATAAAGAGCAGGAAAATGCAGAGCTTATAAGTAGTACAATGATAAGAGTACCTAAACGCAGTATCAAATCAGGAGATGAAATAGCAATAGCCCAGAGAGGCAATGATAAGATAGAGCTTGGAAGAACCACATATATTGTGCCAAATTAATTAGAATTATAATAAATAAATTGACACTAACAATTGAAAATGTTAATATGAAAAAGGTGTAATCACCACATATTAAATTTGGAGGTACTTGAAATGAAAGGTACAGTAAAGTGGTTCAATAACCAGAAGGGTTACGGCTTTATAAGTGATGAGTCTGGAAAGGATGTTTTTGTTCATTATTCAGGACTTAATATGGAAGGTTTCAAGTCTTTAGAGGAAGGTGCTGCTGTTGAGTTTGATGTAACAGAAGGTGCTAAGGGTCCTCAGGCTGTCAACGTAACAAAATTATAATCCGAATGGTTTGCAGTGTGCCTTTTCCTGATTTATATATAGATTTTTGAAAAGATATATTGTTATACAATTAAGATTATTAAAGAGCAGTCGCTTCTGGGTGGCTGCTCTTTTGTATATAGTGGAGATGATTATTATAATTTTTTTTATATATAGTTAATTGTATAAGAAGTGCATTGTATGTTAGAATTAATAACAGATAAATATTACGGAGGAATTATTGTGGAAGAATATGGTATCAGTTTAGAAAATGGAATACCTGCAGGAGCAGAGAATATGCTGTCAGCAGGCGGAATTCTTTTATTATCGGCATTTATAGTGCTTACTATAGTTGTCATTAAAAGGTGGAATGGACGTTTTGTTAATGTGCTGGCTGGTGCATTTGCATACTCAATATTTGTATTTATATGCTGTAACCTGATTATGTCAGCACTTGCACTTATCCCATCAATAGATGAAGCATTTACTAATAACAGTACAGCATATACAGTTGTATATTCAATTCTTGCGGCTGTTGCAATGACATTTGCAAGATATGTATTGTGCAGGTTTATGAATGGGAGATTTGAAAGAAAAGGCGATATATATTTATCAGGTATAGGTCTTGCTTTAGGTGATGGAGTTCTATATGGACTTACAGTCATATCTACAATGTCAATAGCCACAGCTATTAACAATGAGGGGATTGATGCAATGATGGCAGGACTTACACAGAATGATACAGAAACATTTTACCAGACACTTGGTAATCTTGTTAATGCACCATCATATTTGTGGTTATTAATGGGAATAGCCTTCACACTTGATGTTATTCTTTCTATAGCACTCAGTGCTGCTATACAGGCATATGTTAAGGGTGTGGCTTCTTATATGACAGGCTGTTATGTTGCAATAATACAGTTTGCAAGTTATATATCATTCCAGATATTTGATTACAGTTCGCCAGTATCAATAATAGTCTGCTTTGTTATTAAGATGGTTATAGATATTGCGGCAATAGCATATGTGTTCAAGGTTGTTGTCAGGGAGATGAATTACGCTAATGACTGATATAGTAACTGGTTTAACAACAGAAGAGGTAAATAAATTAAAAGAGCAGGGTTTAGATAATATTCCTGTAGGCAATCAGTCTAAGACAATAGGACAGATAATCGCAGGAAATGTATTTACATATTTTAACTTTGTATTTGCGGTATTTGCAGCACTTTTAATTCTTGTAAGGTCATATATTAATATGACCTTTTTGCCTATTATATTGCTTAATACTATACTTGGTATAGTACAGGAAATAAAAGCCAAGATAGTATTAGACAGGCTTACTGTTGTTAATGCCCCTAGAACTAAGGTTATAAGGGACAGTGCTGTATCAGAGGTCGATTCAGTTACACTTGTTAAAGGCGATGTATGTATATTCACAGCAGGCAACCAGCTCAGTGCAGATGCCATACTTGCAGAGGGCTGTGTCAGAGTTAATGAGGCGATGGTAACGGGTGAATCTGACGAAGTTATTAAAAATAAAGGAGACATATTATTATCAGGAAGTTATATTGTATCAGGAGAATGTAAGGCAGTTCTTACGCAAGTAGGACATAAGGCATATGCGGCAAGACTGGCATTGGAAGCCAAGGCAGGGCGTAAGAAAAAAAAGACCGATATGATGAAATCTTTGGATAATCTTGTCAAAATAATTGGAGTTGTAATAGTTCCACTTGGAATTATTATGTATGTGCAGAGCCATTTCTTTCTTGGGCATACTATAAAGAATAGTGTTGTATCTATGGTTGCCTCACTGGTAGGAATGATTCCGGAAGGTCTGTATCTGCTTGCCAGCGTGGCTTTAGTAGTCAGTGTCAAGAAGCTAGCCAGGAGCAATGTATTAGTACATGAGATGAATTGTGTGGAGACACTTGCAAGGGTTAATGTGTTGTGCGTTGATAAGACAGGTACAATTACAAGACCGGATATGTCTGTAAGTGATGTTGTATTTTTAAAGGACAATGTAGGAAAGCTTATTGCAGGAGTTGCCGGCAATATGGATGATGATAATGAAACGATGAAAGCGATAAAGGATTATTACCATATTACGGGCAGGGATAATAGTGCAGAGAGAGTATACTCATTTTCTTCACAGAACAAATACAGCGGAGCAGTATTAGATGGCAGATGTTATATATTCGGTGCACCTGAATATGTACTGCTTGATACATATGCAGAATATGAGGATATATTTGAAAGATATTCAGGACACGGAGAAAGAATACTTGTATTTGGCGAGTGTGCGGGTGACCCTTGCGGTAATATTATAGAAGAAGCGGTTAATCCTTATGCTTTTATAATATTGGAGAATGAGATAAGGGATACAGCCAAAGAAACATTTGGATACTTTGCTTCGCAAGGTGTGGATATAGTTGTTATATCCGGAGATAATCCGGTCACAGCTTCAAAGGTGGCTGTGAGGGCAGGAATTAACAATGCAGAGAATTATATAGATGCAACGACACTTAAGAGCAGACAGGATATAAGGGAAGCGATAACTAAGTATACTGTATTTGGAAGAGTTGTTCCAAGCCAGAAGAAGGAGATTATAGAAGCCTATAAAGAAAGCGGCAAGGTTGTAGCTATGACAGGAGATGGAGTTAATGATGTGCTAGCGTTAAAATGTGCTGACTGTAGTGTGGCTATGGCATCGGGAAGCGAGGCAGCAAGCAATGCGGCACAGGTAGTTCTTTTAGACTCAGATTTTTCCAAAATGCCTCAGGTTGTGCTTGAGGGCAGGCGTGTGGTTAATAATATACAGAGGTCAGCTTCTCTATTTCTTGTTAAAAATATATTCTCGATATTAACGACAATATTTACACTTATAGCGGCTAACCTTTATCCGCTTTATCCAACTCAATTGTCACTGCTTGGAGCATTTACAATTGGAACACCGGCATTCTTTCTGGCATTACAGCCTAATAAGAATATAATACGTGGGGATTTCCTTACGAATGTCATTATAAAGGCACTGCCCGCAGGAATAACTGATTTTATTATGCTGGCGGTGATATCGATACATGGTGCAGTTATTGGAATGAGCAATGAGCAGATATCAACAGTTGCAATAATAGTACTTCTTATAATCGGAATGATGTCACTTATAAGAATATGCAGGCCATTTGACTGGCTGAGGGCATTGGTATGTATTGCGATGGGGGTTGGAATTGCAATATGTCTATTATTCTTTAAGAAGATATTTGCAATCGCAGCTATCAATATGGTAATGCTTAATATGATTATTGTGTATGCAGTTGTTGCAGTTGGACTGTTTGTACTGATGTGCAGGATTGTAGGCACAGTAATAGAATATATTGAAGGTCATAGCAGAAGATTTAGAAAGCTTCTTAAGGGGTAGCTGCAAGATTTATAAAGATTGGTGGAGCTCTTGGTTGTATCGGATTGAATATATAAAATGTATATAATATGCAAAGATATATAATATGCAAAAGATATATAATGTATAAAATGTATGGATTATGCCGCTGTGGCTGGATTATAATCCATACATTTTTAATTTTAAAAGGCAGATTTATTTTCCAGCCGCCTTTTTAGAATAGTCAGTTGTTACAAGCTTTTCATAAGGCACATCACTGCCAAGCTCGCCAGACTGCTTTAATATGTCTTTAAGAAGCTCAAAGCTTTTCTTTTCAAAGATAGTGTCGCCCTTCCATGTATCCTGCGTCTTGTAACGGTCAACAATGGTTGTTATAGTATCAAGGTCGGTTTCAGGAAACTGTGGAGCGATAACTTCTGCGATTTCACTGCTGGTGTGGGAATTGACGTAGTCAAGGCCTTTCTGGATAGCGTTAGTAAAGCCTTGGATTACATCAGGGTGTTTTTCAATAAAGCTTTTGTTAGCACAGTAGGCAGTATAAGGAACATATCCGCTGTCAGTACCAAGAGAAGCTACTACATAGCCTTCCTTCTGCTGTTCAAGGAGCGTTGCAGAAGGCTCAAATTCTACAGTGTAATCAGCTATTCCTGATGTGAAAGCGGCTGCTGTAGAACCAAAGTCAACATTTTGAAGTATTGTAAGGTCATCTACAGGAGATATTCCATTTTTCTTAAGGATATATTCGAAAAGCATCTGAGGCATACCGCCGGCTCTGCCACCAAGAACTGTCCTGCCTTTAAGATTATCCCATTTAAAATCAGTTTCATTATCGCGGGATACAAGAAAATTGCCTGCACGTTGGGTAAGCTGGGCGAAGTTGACAGCGTAGTCAGTAGAACCTTCCTGATATACATATATAGAACTTTCTGAACCCATAAAACCGATATCAGCTTCTTTTGATACAAGAGCGGTCATTACCTTATCAGCACCAAAGCCTGTGACAAGATTAAGGTCAATGCTCTCATCTTCAAAATATCCAAGCTCAATAGATACATATTGTGGTGCGTAGAATATAGAATGGGCAACCTCGCTGAGTGTAATCTTAACTGTAGAATTATCGGTATCTTTTCTGCACGCAAATGCACTCATTATCATCATTACACATAATAGCATAGCAATGACACGTTTGATTGTCTTCAATAAAATCCTCCATTCTAAATGTATAAAACACATTTTTATCTGTTCAATAATTATATTATTCAGATGAATTAATATATGTGATTAAATCTGTGAAAAATGTTAAAAAAGCTAATTATTTAGTTGGCTAAATATATTAAATATGTTAAAATGAATTATAAAAGTAGCAATGAATGGAGGTCGTTTTGTTATGTTTGGGAAAAATAGAACAGCACAAGACACATTAGGCAATGACAGAGAATTATTATTGCAGGCTATGGATAAGATTATAGCCGGCGATTTCAGTGAGGTCTCTGCTGAAGGTTTTAGAGATCCTATATATGCAGAAAAGCTTAACCAGATGATTGGTGCATATAAGAAAGCTAATAATAATTATATTATGAGACTTAATGATGCAATGAAGTCTATAGGAGATAATTCATATGTTAAGAATATGCTTGATCAGGTGTATACACAACAGCAGTCTATAACAGATATGAATTCTTCAAGCCAGATACTTAAGGAGTCAATTGGTAATATTTCAGATGCAATGGGTGAGATTCGTGATAATACCCACGATATGTTACAGGTGTCACAGAGTAGTGCCGCTAATATGAACGACAGTATAACAGTCGTTAATGAATCATCACAGAAGATAGCGGATATTAACAATCAGGTTAATGCATTCCACGAGAAGATTAATAAGATCGGCGAGATTGTTGATATTGTTAAGAAGGTAGCAAGCCAGAGCAATCTTCTTGCACTTAACGCTTCAATTGAGGCTGCAAGAGCAGGTGAAGCAGGAAAGGGCTTTGCAGTAGTTGCTGATCAGGTAAGACAGCTTTCAAGCAATACATCTGAGTCGGCAGAAGATATTGTTAAATATGTCAATGAACTTAAGCAGGATATTGAAGTGCTTGCTAATTCAATGAATGAGACAACAGTCAAGTTATCAGAAGGTAATGAAAAGGTAGAGATATCATTAAGAGATATTGAACGGATGAATGAACAGATGGTAGCAATCAATGCTTCTGTAGAAAGCATTTTCAATGACATTGACAGACAGTCAGAGACAACAACAGAATTTACTAATCAGGTACAGACAATAGCAGATTCTTACGGAATGCTGACTAAAGAATGTACAGAGACTGGTACCCATATATTCAAGATAGGAAGATATATAGATACCTGCCGAAGCGATATGTTCAGGGAAGCTGGTAAAGTAACAACTCAGGATATGTTAAAAATATTCGAGATTGACCACTTTATCCTTATGTGGAGAGTGTACAACAATGTTGCAGATTTCGAGAGATTAAAGATTACACAGCTTAACAATCCGGACAGTTGTAAGCTTGGTAAGTGGATGCATGCACAGACAGATCCTAAGATTACAGGATGTCAGGAATTCAAGAAGCTTGATTCTGCACACAGACTTGTTCACAAGTATGCTTGTGATTCTTGGACAGCTAAGGATAAGGGAGATGATGCTGCGGCTATTGCAGCATTTGAAAAGTGCCGTGAAGCTTATGGAGAATACAAGAAGGCCATCGGTGATATGAGGAACTATATGAGAACAATTGGATATACAGATGAGACTAAGATAGTTGTCTTCAGGAATTAGTTAAATATAATCACAGATTAATAAGATAAGCTGGAATTTACATAGCTGCCTTTAATGCAGAATATGCCTTAAGGATATAAGCTTGTAGAATTCCAGCTTTTTTGTTAATAAAAGTAATAAAATTTAATTATTTATATATGGGAATTATTAACAAAATTTAACCATATATATAATGGATTTTAATAATAAAACTCAATCATCTATATACTGGACTTTTTAATAATAAGAGTTCATAATATAAGTTATGAATAAATAATGATATATTCGTGATTACTATGACAAGCAGGTATGTATTAAGACTGACTGTTGTCCCTTCGCAATACAGCAATGTTGTATTAAATTGCGTAAGAATGGAGATTGTTATGAGAGAGGTATATGTAATAGGGCATAAGAATCCGGATACAGATTCGGTGTGTTCAGCAATATGCTATTCCAGACTGAAAAATCTGATTACTGGAAGTGAGGATTACATTCCTAAAAGAGCCGGACATCTTAACGAAGAAACTCAGTATGTTCTTGAAAAATGTGGTGTAAAGCCTCCGGCATATATTAAAGATGTTAGACCTCAGGTAAGAGATATTGATGTCAGGAAGATAAGTGGAATATCGGAAGCTCTTTCAGTAAGAAATGCGTGGAAATTAATGAAAGAAAGAGGTGTTGAGACACTTCCTATCATTGAAGATGATAAGCTGAAAGGACTTGTTACAATCAGTGATGTTGCTAAGTCATATTTTGAAATGTATGATAGTGATATATTATCTGTTTCAGGCACAAGTCTTAGTAATATCGTGGATACCCTTAAGGGCGAAGTTATAACCGGTGATATAGATAAGCATTTTAATAAGGGAAAGATGATTATTGCTGCCGCCAATCCTGATATGATGGAAAATATGATTGAAGAGGGTGATTTTGTAATTCTTGGCAACAGATATGAGTCACAATTATGTGCTATTGAGATGGAGGCGGGATGTCTTATAATATGTGAGGGTGCAAAGGTATCAAGCACAATAACCAAGATAGCTGCACAGCATAATTGTGTTATAATATCGACAGCGTATGATACATATACAGTTGCAAGACTTATTAATCAGGCCATTCCTGTAAGTTTCTTTATGAAGCAGGAAGCACTTATTAAGTTCAAGCTAAACGATTTTATTGAAGATATACAGGATATAATGGCTAAGAAGCGTTACAGGGATTTCCCAATTGAGGACGATACAGGCAGATATGTCGGTATGATTTCAAGAAGAAATATTATTAAGACCGATAAGAAGAAGATAATTCTTGTAGACCATAATGAAAAGAACCAGGCTGTATTTGGTATTGAGGATACTGATATATTAGAGATAATAGATCATCACAGACTTGGCTGTATACAGACGATAACACCTGTATTTTTCAGAAACCAGCCGCTCGGCTGTACTGCCACAATAATATATCAGATGTACTGTGAGCATAATATAGATATTGATAAGACGACAGCCGCACTGTTATGTTCGGCAATAATATCAGATACGCTTATATTAAAATCACCAACCTGCACACATTATGATGTTGATGCCTGCCAGGTATTAGCTGATATAGCTGGTATTGATATAGAAGAATACGGCAGGGAAATGTTCAGGGCAGGAAGTAATCTTTCCGATAAATCAGAAGAAGAGATATTCTATAGGGATTATAAGAAGTTCTCAATTGGAGAGATAACTGTAGGTGTTGGACAAGTAAATTGTATGAGTCAGGAAGAGATAGAGGAGCTTATTAAGAAAGAAGCTTCTTATATCACAAGTGTTACGGATAAGTCAGATGACATAAATATTGCATATCTTCTTCTGACAGATGTAATGAAAGAGACATCGTATGTTATGTTATCAGGTAAGAATGCTGAACAGGTGCTTATGCAGGCATTTAACCTTGATGAGATAACCAACAATTATGTAATACTTCCTGGTGTTGTATCGCGTAAAAAGCAGTTCCTGCCAGCTATAGTTGAGGTATTACAGCAATAATGTGAAGATGAGGATATATAGCAGTAATTGGTAATTTGCAGGTATAGTTGATGTAGATATATAGTGGTAATGCACAGGTATAGCTGATGTAAATATATAGCAGTAATTAGTAATTTGCAGGTATAGCTGCTGCAGATATATTGTGGTATTGCATATGTATAACAGTATTATAAATTGGTATTGTATATATAGTAATATTACAGATTAGAAAGTGTATATATGCACAGAAATGAGGAGTAACAACAATGAAGAAGTTAATGAGAAATGACCCTTGCTGGTGTGGCAGTAAAAAGCCTTATTGTGAATGCCATATGGATTTTGATAAGAAAATTGAAATGTACAGAAAGAAATTCCACAAAGTTCCGCCAAGAAGCATTATAAAGAATGAAGAACAGCTTCAGGGTATGAGAGAGAGCAGTAAGATTAATATTGCTGTACTTGATTATGTAGCTGAGAACATTAAAGTGGGTATGACAACACAGGAAATTGATGAGATGGTGTATGAAAAGACAACAGCTATGGGTGGAATTCCGGCACCTCTTAATTATGAAGGATTTCCAAAGAGTGTGTGTACATCTATTAACAATGAAGTATGTCACGGTATTCCATCATCTAATATAGTATTAGCAGATGGTGATATCGTAAATGTTGACTGCTCAACAATTCTTAATGGCTATTTTTCAGATTCTTCAAGAATGTTCTGTTTAGGAAATGTTGCACCAGAGCATAAGAAGCTTGTAGATGTTGCAAAGGAATGTGTGGAGCTTGGACTTGCACAGGTTAAGCCATGGGGACATCTGGGGGATGTTGCAGATGCAATAAGCAAGCACGCCAAGGAAAATGGATATTCAGTGGTTCGTGAAGTGGGCGGACACGGAATTGGTCTTGAATTCCACGAAACACCATTTGTCAGTTATGTTATTAAGAAGGGAACAGGTATGGTTATGGCACCCGGTATGGTATTCACTATTGAGCCAATGATTAACGCTGGTTATCCGGACGTATACGTTGATGATGACAATGGCTGGACAATATACACAGAAGATGATTCATATTCAGCACAGTGGGAAATAATGGTTCACGTTACTGATGATGGGTATGAGGTTATGACATACTAATTAAGAATATATAATTATTATTGGATATAAATTTTTATTGGATACAGAAGCTATCTGAGGTGTTGGAATTCGTATAGTTCACACGATGCTTGTAAATACAGGAAATATCCGGAGGATACAGGAGAGAGTACACCTGTCAGACAGCTAAATATATTAATAAAGGGGCCGTCGCACTAAGAAATGTATACATTATATAGATTGATAGTTAAGTCTGTATATCTATATAGTTATATTTTCTTATTGCGGCGGCCTCATTTTATGACAAAGACTATGATTTCATATTGGTATAATTATTTCTTGATACAGTTGCAGTTTTTATCAAATTCAGGATTGTATAGATAGTAATTGTTACAGTCAAGCTTGCTCTGTATTATAGATAAGGCTTCACCAAAACGCTGGAAGTGGACGATTTCACGCTCTCTTAAGAATTTAAGTGGATCGAGAACATCGGGGTCATCTTTGGCAAGCCTTATAAGGTTATCGTAAGTTGTGCGTGCCTTTTGTTCTGCCGCCATATCTTCAACGATATCTGTTATAGAATCACCCTTTGACTGGAATTCGCACGCATTAAATGGAATACCACCTGCCGCCTGAGGCCACACTGCTGATGTATGGTCTACATAGTAGGCTTCAAAAGGAGTTCCTTTAATCTGTTCCATTGTAAGGTTTCTTGTGAGCTGGTGAACCATTGTGCTAATCATTTCAAAATGCCCCAGCTCCTCAGTGCCGATATCTGTAAGCAGCCCGGCAACTTCCCTGTATGGCATAGAATATCTTTGCGAGATGTAACGCATAGAAGCACCAAGCTCGCCGTCCGGTCCGCCATATTGACTGATTATCATAGCCGCCAGAGTAGGGTTCGTCTGTTTTATTTTAATAGGGTATTCAAGTCGCTTTTCATAATTCCACATATCAGCAGCCCTCCATTTCCCAAGGCATTGGAGTTGCTACCCACATCCAGTAATTGTCGTTGGAAATGTGTAATTTATCGAGAGGTCCATAATAATCTGCGTACTGTGTCATATAATCGCAGTATTTATCTTTAATCTGTGCATAATATTCAATTGCTTCAAGGTCATCGGGGTGAGTATCAAGGTAGAGATTGACTTCTGTTAGTACAAATCCCAGTTCATAAATATTCTGCATAAGCCCACGTTTGTCGGCTGTTAAAGCACAGCTGGACTGTCTGGTTGGAGTGAGGGCACTGTTGGAATTGCCGCTGTTGCACAGATTGTTATTGTAATTGCGGTTGTTATTACAGCTATTATTAGAATAGCCATTATTGCAATTCTGCTGGCAATTGCAGGAAGACCTCTGGTTCATAGATGGCTGGTTAGTCATATTATTCATACTCTGCCTCCTGCAAAAGGTTTGGATAATACAGGAAATAATGTTCCACATTTAAGGGCTTTGCAAGGGTCATACAAATCTCCCCATTTCTGCCACGGTACATAACACATAGCAATCGCCCACATATTCTGCATTTTCATAATCGAAAAAACTCCATATATTAAACTTATTAGTATTATATGTGGAAAATGACTTGATGCTACTATATGTAATTATATTGAATTTGACATATGATATGAGATTAAATATAATATTTGTGTAACCTAACGGTAACAAAAGTGATAATAGAGCTGGATATAATAGAATTCGGCTAATTGTAGATTGATAGAGATACATTAATTGTATGCGGCTATGCTATAGGAGTAATTTCTACTGATTGTAGATTAAAGAGGTTAGGTTGTTAAATAACACGAAAGTGTTATTTTTTTAATTTACAAATAAAATAACTTAACACCTCTTTACAAAAAATACGAAAGGTGTTATTGTAAAAATATAAATGGCACTATTGTAATAATCAGAAATAATATATTTTTAAGCAATTATATATTCATTAATATTTATTAAGAAATCAGAGGAGGTACATCAATGAACAAAGCGGCAGACAATTATACAGGTGGTAATTACGATGAATTTATAGCGTTATCCAAAGTACAGAAGACTTTAAGAAATGAACTAAAGCCAACTCCATTTACAGCAGAACATATCAAGCAGAGGGGAATTATCTCAGAGGATGAATATAGAGCACAACAGAGTCTGGAGTTAAAGAAGATAGCTGATGAATATTATAGGAATTATATTACACACAAGTTAAATGACATCAATAATCTGGATTTTTATAATTTATTTGATGCAATAAAAGAAAAATATAAGAAGAATGATAAAGAAAACAGAGATAAGCTGGATTTGGTGGAAAAATCAAAGCGAGGAGAGATAGCTAAAATGTTATCAGCAGATGATAATTTTAAATCAATGTTTGAAGCCAAATTGATAACAAAGCTTCTTCCTGATTATGTGGAACAGAATTATATCGGTGAAGATAAGGAGAAAGCACTTGAAACAATTGCGCTTTTTAAAGGCTTTACTACATATTTTACCGATTATTTTAATATAAGAAAAAATATGTTTAAAGAAAATGGAGGAGCATCATCTATATGCTATAGGATTGTTAATGTTAATGCTTCGATATTTTACGATAATTTGAAGACATTTATGTGTATAAAGGAAAAAGCCGAAACCGAAATTGCGCTAATTGAAGAAGAATTAACAGAGTTGCTTGATAGCTGGAGATTAGAGCATATTTTTTCTGAGGATTATTATAATGAGCTGCTTGCGCAGAAGGGCATAGATTATTACAATCAGATATGTGGGGATGTCAACAAACATATGAATTTGTACTGCCAGCAGAATAAGCTTAAAGCTAATGTATTTAAGATGACGAAGCTTCAAAAACAGATAATGGGTATATCAGAAAAGGCATTTGAAATTCCTCCAATGTATCAGAATGATGAAGAAGTGTATGCTTCATTTAATGAATTTATTAGCAGGCTCGAAGAAGTTAAGCTGACAGACAGGCTTAGAAATGTTTTGCAGAATAGTAATATATATGATACAGCAAAGATTTATATTAATGCCAGATATTATACAAATGTGTCAACTTATGTATATGGCGGTTGGGGCGTGATAGATTCAGCTATAGAACGATATTTATATAATACAATAGCAGGAAAAGGTCAAAGCAAAGTTAAGAAAATAGAAAATGCTAAGAAAGATAATAAATTTATGAGCGTTAAAGAACTGGATAGTATCGTGGCAGAGTATGAGCCAGATTATTTTAATGCTCCATATATTGATGATGACGATAATGCAGTTAAGGCTTTCGGTGGACAGGGTGTGCTTGGCTATTTTAATAAAATGTCGGAGCTGTTAGCAGATGTCAGCCTGTATACAATAGATTATAATTCTGATGACAGTCTTATAGAGAATAAGGAAAGTGCGCTTAGAATAAAAAAACAGCTGGATGATATAATGTCGTTATATCACTGGTTACAGACATTTATTATAGATGAAGTCGTAGAAAAAGATAACGCATTTTATGCTGAGCTGGAAGATATATGCTGTGAATTGGAAAATGTGGTAACACTGTATGACAGAATTCGCAATTATGTTACTAAGAAGCCTTACAGTACACAGAAGTTTAAGCTTAATTTTGCTTCACCAACACTTGCCAGTGGCTGGTCAAGGAGTAAGGAATTTGATAATAATGCAATAATATTGCTTAGGAACAACAAATATTATATAGCGATATTTAATGTGAATAATAAGCCTGATAAACAGATAATAAAAGGTAGTGAAGAGCAGCGATTATCGACAGATTATAAGAAAATGGTATATAATCTCCTGCCTGGTCCTAATAAGATGCTTCCTAAGGTATTTATTAAATCTGATACAGGAAAAAGAGATTATAACCCATCATCATATATATTAGAAGGATATGAGAAGAACAGGCATATCAAATCAAGTGGTAATTTTGATATTAATTACTGCCACGATTTAATAGATTATTATAAAGCGTGTATAAATAAACATCCTGAATGGAAGAATTATGGATTCAAATTCAAGGAAACTACTCAATATAATGATATAGGCCAGTTCTATAAAGATGTTGAGAAGCAAGGATACTCAATTTCGTGGGCATATATAAGTGAAGCAGATATTAACAGGCTTGATGAGGAAGGGAAAATATATCTATTTGAGATATATAATAAAGATTTATCATCGCATAGTACAGGAAAAGACAATCTTCATACAATGTATCTAAAGAACATATTTAGTGAGGATAACCTTAAGAATATCTGCATTGAATTAAATGGTAATGCTGAGCTTTTCTATCGTAAATCGAGTATGAAAAGAAATATAACTCATAAGAAAGATACAGTTCTTGTTAATAAGACGTATATTAATGAAGCTGGAGTAAGGGTATCTTTAACTGATGAGGATTATATAAAAGTTTATAATTATTATAATAATGATTATGTTATTGATGTAGAAAAAGATAAAAAACTTGTTGAAATACTTGAAAGAATCGGACATCGTAAGAACCCAATAGATATTATTAAAGATAAGAGATATACAGAAGATAAATATTTCCTTCATCTTCCAATAACAATTAATTATGGAGTAGATGACGAAAATATTAATGCTAAGATGATTGAATACATAGCTAAGCATAATAATATGAATGTTATTGGAATAGATCGTGGCGAGAGAAATCTTATATACATTTCTGTCATTAATAATAAAGGAAATATTATAGAACAGAAATCATTTAATCTTGTCAATAATTATGACTATAAGAATAAACTTAAAAATATGGAAAAGACAAGAGATAATGCAAGAAAGAACTGGCAGGAAATAGGTAAGATTAAAGATGTTAAAAGTGGTTATCTGTCAGGCGTTATATCAGAGATAGCAAGAATGGTAATTGATTATAATGCAATAATTGTAATGGAAGATTTAAACAAAGGCTTTAAGAGAGGAAGATTTAAGGTTGAACGTCAGGTGTATCAGAAATTTGAGAATATGCTGATTAGTAAACTTAATTATCTTGTATTTAAAGAGAGAAAAGCTGATGAGAACGGAGGAATATTAAGGGGATATCAGCTTACATATATTCCTAAAAGCATAAAAAATGTTGGAAAGCAGTGCGGCTGTATATTCTATGTGCCAGCGGCTTATACATCAAAGATAGATCCATCCACAGGATTTATTAATATATTTGATTTTAAGAAATATTCAGGCAGTGGCATTAATGCTAAAGTTAAGGATAAAAAAGAATTTCTTATGAGTATGAATTCAATCAGATATATTAATGAAGGTTCAGAAGAATATGAAAAAATCGGACATAGAGAACTGTTTGCGTTTTCTTTTGATTATAATAACTTTAAAACATATAACGTAAGCAGTCCGGTAAATGAATGGACAGCCTACACATATGGGGAAAGAATTAAGAAGTTATATAAAGATGGCAGATGGTTACGTTCAGAAGTATTAAATCTTACAGAGAATTTAATTAAGCTTATGGAACAATACAATATTGAATATAAAGACGGACACGATATAAGGGAAGATATATCGCATATGGATGAAACACGAAATGCTGATTTTATATGCAGTCTGTTTGAAGAATTAAAGTATACAGTTCAGCTAAGAAATAGCAAGAGTGAAGCAGAAGATGAGAATTATGACAGACTTGTATCGCCAATTTTAAATTCGTCTAATGGATTTTACGACTCATCTGATTATATGGAAAATGAGAATAATACCACACATACAATGCCTAAAGACGCAGATGCCAATGGCGCATACTGCATAGCATTAAAAGGTTTGTATGAGATTAACAAGATTAAACAGAACTGGAGTGATGATAGGAAGTTTAAAGAAAATGAATTGTATATAAATGTTGTTGAATGGCTTGATTATATTCAAAATAGAAGGTTTGAGTAGATGGAAGATTTGATATTAATTTCTAATCTCAATGATTTTATATTTTGTCCGGTTTCCATATATTTTCATAAATTATATGGAAATCAGGACAATTTGACATATTTTGATAATGTACAGTGGAATGGAAGAAAGCCAAGAATTAAAAGTGACTATGTGAATGTTGTACTAGACATAGGTTATACAATGCTTTTTAATATTGTTGATGCAATGTTGCAAGTTTATGGATTTGATACATATTATGGGGTGTTTCATAAGTGTTTCTATATGAGGAAATCATTAGTTTGCGATATAATGGAACCAATAAGACCTATTATTGACTATGAAGTGCGAAAAGCTATTAATCTAGGTCAATGTAAAATTGATGATTTCGAAAAATATGATGAACACTGGTGTTTAAAATATAAGAATAATCCACAATATATTCAATTTTTAATGCAGGCAATTATGGAATATAAAGATGAAATATTTATGTATATACAAAGCTATTATAGATATTTTATGAAAATGAAAAGTGTATCAGAATTTCCGCAGTTTAATATATAACTAGATTGGAGGTATTATGGTAGTTGTAAGTTATGATATATCAAATGACAAATTAAGAACTAAATTTGCTAAATATCTTTCAAGATTTGGACATAGATTACAATATTCCGTGTTTGAAATTGACAACAGTGAAAAAATCGTTAATAATATAGTAAATGACTTGAAGAACAAATATGAGAAATCTTTTTCGCAAGAGGATAGTGTTATTATATTTAAACTTTCATCAAGTTGTGAAGTACTGAGGTTTGGATATGCAAAGAATGATGAGAAGGACTTTATTATAATAAGCTGAAACATTTGAGAATGCAAACCTTGACCTTAATATTTAAAATTAGATGGGTTACTTAATATAATATGTGTATATTGCATAAAAAATAATCAAAAAATGTTACTTAACAAAGGAATAATTGTATAATATGACGATATAAGAGTTAAGTAACCTAAATAATTTCTACTGTGTGTAGATTTGGTATAAGTCAGATAACGTAATTTGTTAAGTAACCTAAATAATTTCTACTGTGTGTAGATGTCAAGCTGGCTCTCGGGGAAATTCAGAAGTTAAGTAACCTAAATAATTTCTACTGTGTGTAGATCCTATCCTTGACGGACAGATTAAGGAGTTAAGTAACCTAAATAATTTCTACTGTGTGTAGATATCAATAGAGTTAATTCTTGTAAGTAACGTTAAGTAACCTAAATAATTTCTACTGTGTGTAGATGCTATGCTTGTATGTGTTCTTTCTTGTGTTAAGTAACCTAAATAATTTCTACTGTGTGTAGATTTAGTGCTTCATAATGTGCTAAAACTGTTAAGTAACCTAAATAATTTCTACTGTGTGTAGATATAGTCCCTCTGTTAAGCCGAGAGCCGGTTAAGTAACCTAAATAATTTCTACTGTGTGTAGATTTTGATATGGGAAACATTACCACGATGAGTTAAGTAACCTAAATAATTTCTACTGTGTGTAGATTAAAAGCCCAAAATATTGGTGCAGATTGTTAAGTAACCTAAATAATTTCTACTGTGTGTAGATTCAAGTGGTTAAATGCGGGCTTAACCCGTTAAGTAACCTAAATAATTTCTACTGTGTGTAGATATTCGATAAGTGAAGTAATTTTAATGAAGTTAAGTAACCTAAATAATTTCTACTGTGTGTAGATTTTAGCGTTATAAAATGACTTATTATGTTAAGTAACATAAATAATTTCTACTGTATGTAGATTTTCAATAACCTGGACATTCCCTCAACTGTTAAGTAACATAAATAATTTCTACTGTGTGTAGATATGTTATTAAAGAATTTCTACTGTTGTAGTTAAGTAACCTAAATAATTTCTACTATGTGTAAATTCCGGTTCGGATTGATGACAAGACAGGTTAAGTAACCTAAATAACTTGGCTTCCCCAATATATTGAATATTCTCCCTATTCTTGCTAGAATATCACTACAAGAATTAATGGAAGAGGATATTAAGTTATGAAAGAAAAGATATATACAGTTCCAGTTAATGATGCGTTTGCGTTGGATAGTGAATGTCCGATTTGTTCAATGTTTGAAAAGCTGGAGAGTGATGCGGTTGAGTATGTCATGGGTCCAAGTTATATGGAAGATGACATAAGAGAAAAGACAGATAAAATGGGATTTTGCAGCCGCCATATTAAGAAGATATACGAGCAGAATAACAGACTTGGTTATGCACTTATTATGAAGACGCATATGGATTATGTCATTAAGCAGATAGAAAGTTATAGTTATGATAAGGGCACTGGAAAGACACTCCTTAAAAAAGGCAAAGAGGCACAGGCATGCAGTTATATTGATGAGCTTGAAGGAAAATGCTTTGTGTGCGATAAAGTAGAAGATACCATTGAAAGATACATAGATACAGTGTTTTATATGTATAAACACGACAAAGATTTTGTAGAGAAACTTAAGAACTGCAAAGGCTTTTGTACCAGCCACTATGGATTTTTGATGAAAATGGCGAGCGGCAAGCTTTCGGGAGCACAGTATACAGAATTCACAGAGCTTATCACTAAGCTTTATATAGATAATATGAAGAGAGTAAGAGATGATGTATCCTGGTTTATTAATAAATTTGATCACAAATATGCCAATGAGCCATGGAAAAATGCTAAAGACTCACTTGTAAGAGCAACATTAAAAGATACTGGAGTTAATATGTAAATGTAACAGAATATAACGTGTAATTAACACGATCAATATTCTTATAAGAATAGGATAACTGCTGTCCGGTTCTTGATATTGCCTCTTTAAGATCTGCATTATAAGTTGTAGTGAATTCAATATGTGCAGTTTTATTTTTAACTGTTGAATATATGAGTTTATTTAGTTGGTTGACATTGCTTATTAAAGGTAGTTTTTTGTATCTGCTGTAGGAATATTTTGCACCACATTTTTCATAAGCGGAGTAACGGCTTCTGTCCCAAGTATGGTCGAGTGCCATATCGTCAGCACTGATATTAAAATATGAGTGGTCGATATAATTAGATGATGAACCGACAGGGTCATCCCACGTTACATCAACGTGATACCAGTGATTATCAAGGTTGACAACATTCCATATGTGCTGTTGTCCGCCAGCCTCTCCTGAAATCGTTGCATTTTCTATTCCAAGCATATCTAACAATGTCTTAAAACATTCAGTATAGCCACTACATACGGCGATTCCGTTGATTAATGCACTGTAGGCATTGTAGGAAGAGTCGCCGGTATCAACATAATTGATGTTATCAACGAGATAGTCGTGTATGGCAATCTCCTTTTCAATATCAGATTGATTTGGCGAAATAATCTCTTCAAGTATTTTGGTATATTTGTCATAAAGCACAAGCTGGCGTTCATTAAGATTATATGTTGACTCACTTCTGTAAGCTTTAATGATTGCAGAATTGTCCCAACATTCATAAGTTATCCGCACATTGAAACCATTTTTAATGCGCCTGTATTCACATCTTAACTGTTCTATGCCGTTAATTAATGAAAGCCATTTGTTGGCATCAATTAACTCCTCATCAGTAATGAATAATTCGCAGACATTATTATCACTATCCATACTTGCAATTATAGCCTGAACAATCTCCTCAGTTGTATATGCGGACTGGGAAAATGCAGTCTTAGGTATTGTCATAGCTGAATTGGAAGACATATTAAATGATATTGGAATTGTACAGCCTGTCAATGCGACAGATAAAAGCACAAATGCGAGTATAATGCATACACGCTTGTGGATAGGCTTATATAAATTTTTCATATTATGTTAATAAATCTTTCTATAATAATTTAGGCTTATACTTTGTTAAATTAAATATAATTTGGTATTATTACATTATACATTATAATTATATTACATTATAAAATAATACACAACTGCTAGATATATGGATGTTTATGGCAGTCTGATGATAATATACCGTACATTTTATTTTGTACAGGGAGGAGAATTAATATGAGCGATTATATTATTAACAAACCTGATGATTTTGAATTGAATGAAACACTTGAATGTGGACAGTGCTTCCATTTTAAGAAGCTTGATGAAAATGATTATGTCCTCACAGCATTTGGACATATGTTACATATAATGCAGACTGAAAAAGAAATTGTGTTTTATGATACTGACGAGAAGCTGTATATGGATTTATGGAGAAATTATTTTGATATAGACAGGAATTATGCTCTTATAAAGGAAAAGCTTTTAAAGAAAGATGATAAGCTTAAGGAAGCAATTGAGGCTATGTCGGGTGTCAGAATTCTTAATCAGGAATTTTTTGAGACACTTATTTCATTTATTATATCGCAGAACAAACAGATACCACATATAAAGAAGATTGTTGCAGATATTTCTGCAAAGTATGGTGATTATGCGGGTGAGGTGAAAGGTGTACCTATGTATACATTTCCTGATGTAAGGAAGTTAGCCAAAGCAGAAGTAGAGGATTTGAAGGAATTAAAGACAGGCTTTAGAGCACCTTACATATATGATGCCGTAAAATGTGTCGGCGAGGGAAAAATTAGCTATGATGAGCTTATTGCACTGGATAGTGAGCAGGGCATTGAGAAAATGTGTCAGATAAAAGGGGTTGGCAACAAGGTCGCAAGCTGTGTAAGCCTTTTTGCATTGGGTAAAAGGGACAGCTTTCCTATTGATGTGTGGATAAAAAGAATAATGGAATATCTGTATTTTGACGGAAATGATACTTCCAAAGATGTTATAGCTGCATTTGCTAAGGAAAGATTTGGCGAGCTTGGCGGATATGCACAGCAGTATCTTTTCTATTATGGAAAGACTGTCAAGATGGGTGTCGCTAATAAGAATAAAAAATAAAAAAAGTATAATCAAAATGTTAAATCATTAATATATTTAGAAATAGCTGTTGACAAATTATTAGCCGGGTGCTATCTTAATTTTATTGAAATTAGCACTCGGTTGAAATGAGTGCTAACAAGCAAAAAACAAATTGCTGCCATATACATTTCAGACAGCGGAATGGAGGATATATATGAAATTAGTACCATTAGGAGACAGAGTTGTAATTAAAGCATTAGTTGCAGAAGAAACTACAAAGTCAGGTATCGTATTACCAGGACAGGCAAAGGAGAAACCATCTCAGGCAGAGGTAGTTGCAGTTGGACCTGGCGGGGTTGTTGATGGCAAGGAAGTTACAATGCAGGTTAAGCCTGGTGATAAGGTAATATATTCTAAGTATGCTGGAACAGAAGTTAAGCTTGATGATGAAGAATACATCGTTGTAAAGCAGAATGATATTCTTGCGGTAATCGAGGACTAATCAGATACAGCCAGTTTACTGGCGTATATATGAAAAGTGATAGTTAGTTGATATCAGATATATTTTTATTACAGATAATAATGGAGGTAATAGCAATGGCAAAGGAAATTAAATACGGAATTGAAGCAAGAAAAGCTCTTGAAGAGGGTGTTAATAAATTAGCTAATACTGTAAGGGTTACAATCGGACCAAAGGGACGTAACGTAGTTCTTGATAAATCATATGGTGCACCACTTATCACTAACGATGGTGTTACAATCGCTAAGGATATCGAACTTGAAGATGCATTTGAGAATATGGGTGCCCAGCTTGTAAAGGAAGTTGCTACTAAGACTAATGATGTAGCAGGTGATGGTACAACAACAGCTACAGTTCTTGCACAGGCTATGGTTAATGCAGGTATGAAGAACTTAGCAGCAGGTGCTAACCCAATCATCTTAAGAAAAGGTATGAAGAAGGCTACTGATTGTGCAGTTGAAGCTATTGCACATATGAGCGAGAAAGTTACAGGAAAAGACCAGATTGCAAAGGTTGCATCTATCTCAGCTGGTGATGAAGAAGTAGGTCAGATGGTAGCTGATGCTATGGAAAAGGTTTCTAATGATGGAGTTATCACAATTGAAGAATCTAAGACAATGAAGACAGAACTTGATCTTGTAGAAGGTATGCAGTTCGATAGAGGATATATTTCAGCATATATGGCAACAGATATGGATAAGATGGAAGCTAACCTTGATAACCCATATATCCTTATTACAGATAAGAAGATTTCTAATATTCAGGAAATCTTACCAGTTCTTGAACAGATTGTACAGAATGGTGCTAAGCTTCTTATCATTGCAGAAGATGTTGAAGGTGAAGCTCTTACAACACTTATTGTTAATAAGTTAAGAGGTACATTCAATGTTGTAGCTGTCAAAGCTCCAGGATATGGTGACAGACGTAAGGAAATGCTTAAGGATATCGCTATTCTTACAGGTGGTCAGGTTATTTCAGAAGAACTTGGCCTTGAACTTAAAGATACAACAATGGATATGCTTGGTAGAGCTAAGTCAGTTAAGGTTCAGAAAGAAAATACAGTTATCGTTGACGGCGAAGGTGCTAAGGAAGATATCGAAGCAAGAGTTGCACAGATTCGTGCACAGCTTGAAGAAACAACATCTGACTTTGATAAGGAAAAGTTACAGGAAAGACTTGCTAAGCTTGCAGGCGGCGTAGCTGTTATCAGAGTTGGTGCTGCAACAGAAACAGAGATGAAGGAAGCTAAGCTTCGTATGGAAGATGCCCTTAATGCAACAAGAGCTGCTGTAGAAGAAGGCGTTATCTCAGGTGGTGGTTCTGCTTATATCCACGCTTCTAAGAAGGTTGCAGAACTTGCTGCTACACTCAGTGGTGATGAGAAGACAGGTGCAGAGATTATTCTTAAGGCACTTGAAGCTCCTTTATACCACATTGCTCACAATGCAGGTCTTGAAGGTGCAGTTATCATCAACAAAGTAAGAGAGTCAGAAGTAGGAACAGGTTACGATGCTCTTAATGATGAATACGTTAATATGATTGATGCTGGTATTCTTGACCCAGCTAAGGTTACAAGAAGTGCATTACAGAATGCTACAAGTGTAGCTTCAACACTCCTTACAACAGAGTCAGTTGTAGCTGATATCAAAGAAGATACACCAGCAATGCCAGCAGGAGCTGCCGGTATGGGCGGAATGATGTAATAAGTAATAATTTGCTATACATCAGCAAGTTGATAAAATAAATTTAACACTTACATCATATTAAAAAAGTCCCTTTGTTTATGTTTTATATTCATAAACAAGGGGGCTTTTTGTTGTGCAATATAAAAGGAATGTGTTATGCTATCAAGGTTATTAAGTGAATTGCAGCAGATTGAGCTGATTCATATATGTCAGGAGAGCTTGGTTTATGTTTTTTAGTAGAAGAAAGAATGATGATTTGTCAGAAAAGCTGGTTAAACTGGTTGTTCCGATAGCGATACAGCAGTTTATGTTGGCACTTGTAAGTGCCACAGATGCGGTTATGCTGGGATTTGTGGACCAGACCTCGTTGTCTGCAGCTTCACTTGCCGGACAGATACAGTTTGTGCTTAATCTGTTTATAGCAGGGATAACAGCAGGCTCAGGAATAATGATTTCACAGTACTGGGGAAAGAAGGACATAAAAGCTATTGAAAAGGTCATACCGGTGGCTTTATATGCTAATCTGCTGTCAGGCGGCATATTCACTATTCTTGCGCTTCTCATACCTGAGGGACTTATAAGGATATTCACTAATGAACCGGAGCTTATTGCAAGCGGTACACTATATATCAGGGCGGTAGCCTTATCTTATGTGCTGTGTGCAGTATCGCAGGTATATCTGATTCTTCTTAAGAATACAGGAAGGGCGGCTCAAAGCTCTGTTATCAGCTCATCAGCAGTTGCTGTTAATATAGTCTGCAATGCTGTCCTTATATTTGGCTTGTTTGGTATGCCACGTCTTGGCATACGTGGAGCGGCTTATGCAACTGTAATATCGAGAGTGATAGAGCTTGTATGGGCATATATTGTAGTTAACAAAGACAGGATTGCCGCTTTGGAATGGAAAGGAATTATTCATACAGATAAAGCACTGACAAGAGATTTCTGGTATTACACAACACCTGTGCTATGTGCCTCCTTAGTGTGGGGCATTGCATTTGTATTATACTCAGTTATACTTGGACATATGGGAAGTGATGCTGTTGCAGCGAATTCCATAGCCAGTATAGTAAAGAGCATGGTGCAGTGCGTTATAAGGGGTGTTAGTGCCGGGGCAGGAATTATTATAGGTAATCTTCTAGGAGCAGGTAAGCTTGATAAAGCCAGGAAATATGGTGGAAGAATTACAAGACTGTCAATAGCCATTGGGATAATAACAGGTCTGCTTCTTATCGTTGTAGCTCCGGTTGTATCGCGTGCAGCTCCTATGTCAGATACAGCGAAGGGGTATCTTGGCTTTATGCTGATAGTTCTCGGCATTAATCTGATGGGGCAGTCGGTGAATACAACTGTTCTGGATGGGATATTCTGTGCCGGAGGTGATGCAAAGTTTGATATGAAGGGGAATATTGGTGCAATGTGGTGCTTTGCGGTTCCGCTTGGCTTTATAGCAGCATTTGTATTCAATGCACCAGTCTGGCTTGTATATATCATAATAAGCCTGGATGAGCTGGTAAAGCTCCCGGCAGTATATATACATTATAAGAAGTATATCTGGGTAAGAAATATTACAAGATAAAACATTAGTGAAAAATACCAGAGATAGTTGTTTCTATTTAAAAAAGTCAGGGGGTATGTTATAATACTTCCATATTGGATTTTAATTGTCACGCAGGAGGAATGGTGATGGCTGATATTGATGAGCTTAAAAAGAAACTTGAAGATGGATGGATAAAGGGTGAACCTTATGTATTTGTAAGTTATGCAAGTAAGGATAAAGAGAAGGTTTATGAATTTGTATATGAACTTAGAAAACGTGGAATTAATGTATATATAGATATAGAGCTTCAGGAGAATATTTCTAAGAACTGGTTACAGAATATTAAGGAGCGTTTATATGATGTTGATTGTGTTGCTATGATTTCATTTCTTAGTCTTAACTATTTTCGTAGTTATGCCTGCCTTATAGAACAGCTTGTAACACGTTCAGAGGATTTAAAGATGGAAAAAGGCAAGTATCTTGAGAATTTTTATATTGCATTGGATGATAATATGTCTACAATACAAAAAATGGAAGATGCAGTGTATAATAATACAGTTGCAAAAGAAAGTCAGAGTATGGCAATAAAGATGGTTCCAGAGGAAGTAAATGTCCTTAAAGATGTCATGGAAGATAATATTGCAGTAAAGAGCAAGTTAAAGAAAGATGTCAGGTCAACTATAGATAGTCTGAATACAGCACATAGAGTTGCGATAAGTATGCTTAGTTATATTTTTAAAGAGTCAAGCTATAGTATTCAGAAATATGGAACAGCTGGTGATTGTGCACAGTTAATGTATAACAATTTTACTAATGACAAGAATGATAAAATTAATATTGCTGTATTGGAGGAACTTAAAGAAAAGTACAACAATGCTTTATCATTCACAACGGCTGCATCATCTACAGAAAGTCAGAATCGTGCCTTAATATCAGTCGTTCAGGATAATGATACTAATAGCAATGAAATAGACAGCGATGAAATAAACAGCAATGATATTATTGGCGATGAAAACAACACAGCAATAGACAGCGTTGCTACAGATGATCTTGCCACATCAACAGACAATATCAACACAACTGATAACACCAGAACAAGACAGGCTACAAGTACAGGTGATATCAGATTTATGCTTTATGGCAAGGAGTATGAGCTTAATCAGTCAGATATGATGCTTACATTTTTTGCACACGTTCTTAATAAACATCAGGATATTGTGGACGAACTTCCTTCATATAATGGGATGACCTGCGTGTCTGATGTTGATTACAGTCTTCCTAAGAATCGTAAGGCAGATATGCCTACATATTTCAGAAGCTGTGAATTCTTTGAATTCGCTAATGGAAGCCATATATGCGTTGGAACATCATATTCAGTAGTAGACAAGTTAAAGAAAATGGCACTTCTGCTTAATATATGTGGTGAAAGCCCAGAGATATTCAGCTCAGAACAGGTTGAACTTCCAGCGGTAAAGGTCAGAGGTGGTTCTTCTGCTGGCGGCAAGGGAAGTGGAGCACTTGTGAAATTCAGCGTATACGGCAATAAATACGAGCAGAACCAGACAGATATGCTTGGAACAATATGCAGTTCTGTTATAACTAAGCACCCAGACAAGTTAGAGGAAGCAGCAGATGCTTTATTGTGTTTGGATGTTAAAGATTATACAGATGTTGCAAAAGAGGACAGACCAGTATATTTCTCATCAATGAACAGATATGAAGTAAATGGCACAGCTTATAGTGTTGGTGGAAGCTTCGGAATGAAAGAAAAGCTTAAAATGATTGCCAGATTACTTATAATGTGTGACGAAAGCAAGGATATAATTGATATAGAAGATTATGAGATACCAGATGTAAAGATTAAGGCAGCAGCAGGCACTAAGAAAAAAATTAATTACTTTGATTAATTGGAAGTATTACAAGATAGGAGAGGCTTTATGTTTGATATAGCAGTAGAACAGATAGTGAAGGTAAAACCACCTAAGACAGCAGTTGTTTATAAGACATTGCTTATAATAGGCTGTATTGTGGCGGCTACAACCATACCACAGACAAGAACATTTGGAATAATTGTGCTTGCATTATTTGCGGTGATGACATTTTTAGTATTCCAGTATTATAATGCAGAGCTTGAGTATTCGATAGTGGATGATACACTTACGATTGACAGGATAATGGCAAAATCAGCAAGAAAAAGATGTGGTGTGTATACACTTTCAAGAGCAAAGCTTGTGGCAAGAGCTGATTCGCAGGAGGCACTCCGTATGAACCATATGGACGTTAAGACTTATGATTATTCAGTTGGTGCAAGCAATCATGATTCAGTTGTCATATATGCGTATAATGAACATAACGAATTAGTCAGGGTATTTATATATCCTGATGAACGTGTTCTTCACAGCATACAAAATGTTGTTGAAAAAGATGTGTTTAAAGTTATTGACTTTTAAAAAATGCTCTGATACAATTCTAATATTATAAACAAAAGGAATATGATAGAGCGTTTATCAGATTTCTCCACACAGAAATGTCCGAATTGAGTATTCGGATTTTTTTGTACAAAGAATTGCGTTATTATGCGCATATAACTTAATTATATTATTCACAGGAAAGCGAGGACAAAGGAAAATGGGTACAATTATTGGTGAGGGCATTACATTTGACGATGTGTTATTAGTTCCACAGTATTCAGAAGTAACACCTAATATGATCGATTTAACAACTAATCTTACAAAGAATATTAAGCTTAATATTCCTTTAATGAGTGCTGGTATGGACACAGTTACTGAACATAGAATGGCAATCGCTATGGCAAGACAGGGTGGTATTGGTATTATTCATAAGAATATGTCAGTTGAACAGCAGGCAGAGGAAGTTGATAAGGTAAAAAGATCAGAGAATGGAGTAATTACAGATCCATTTTTCTTACATCCAGATAATACATTACAGGAAGCTAACGAACTTATGGGTAAGTTCAGAATTTCTGGTGTTCCTATCACAGATGATGATAGAAAGCTTGTTGGTATTATTACTAACAGAGATCTTAAATTTGAAGAAGATTTCTCAAGACCAATTAAGGAATGTATGACAAGCGAGAATCTTGTAACAGCTCCAGTTGGAATTACTCTTGAAGAGGCTAAGAAGATCCTTGGCAAGGCAAGAAAAGAAAAGCTTCCAATCGTTGATGATGAATTCAAGTTAAGAGGGCTTATTACAATAAAGGATATTGAGAAGTCTATTAAGTATCCTGCATCTGCACATGATTCACAGGGAAGACTTCTTGCAGGTGCTGCAGTTGGTATTACAGCCAATGTTATGGATAGAGTTCAGGCTCTTGTTGATGCAAGTGTTGACTGTATTGTAATTGATTCAGCACATGGTCACTCTAAGAATATTATTACAACATTAAAGAATATCAAGTCAGCATTCCCTGATTTACAGGTAATCGCTGGTAACATTGCTACAGGTGCAGCTGCTAAGGCACTTTGCGAAGCTGGTGTAGATGCAGTTAAGGTTGGTATAGGACCTGGTTCTATCTGTACAACAAGAGTTGTTGCTGGTATTGGTGTACCTCAGGTAACAGCAGTTATGGATGCTTATGCAGAAGCTAAGAAGTTCGGTATTCCAGTTATCGCTGATGGTGGTATCAAGTTCTCAGGTGATATTGTTAAGGCTATTGCTGCCGGTGGTAGTGTATGTATGCTCGGAAGTCTTCTTGCAGGCTGTGATGAAGCTCCTGGTTCATTTGAGTTATTCCAGGGAAGAAAGTATAAAGTATATAGAGGTATGGGTTCTATCGCTGCTATGGAGAACGGAAGCAAGGACAGATACTTCCAGACAGGTGCGAAGAAACTTGTTCCAGAAGGTGTTGAAGGACGAGTTGCATATAAAGGACTTGTTGAAGATACTATATTCCAGCTTATGGGAGGACTCCGTTCAGGTATGGGTTACTGTGGAGCACAGACTATTCCAGTACTTCAGGAGACAGCTAAGTTTATAAAGATGTCATCTGCAGCTTTAAGAGAAAGTCATCCACATGATATCCATATTACTAAAGAAGCTCCTAACTACTCAGTAGAGAACGCTTAATATAAAGCTGCTATTATAAACAGATTAGAATAATAGACATTTAAACAACCCCGGCATTAATTAATTTTAATGCTGGGGTTGTTTGTGCGTCAATTTTAGTGTATTATCTTTGGGATATTAAATGTGAAATATGCACAAGTTGTATATGATAAATGTGGCAAAATGAATAAACTGTCTAAACAATTAAACTGATAAGCGTTTATAAGTGAAAATAAAATCCGATAATAAGTGCTTATAAGTGAAAATTGATGTTGCTAATATATGTTTTCTTGATGTATAATAATCTTACAGTAAAATTGTATGAATAATGTATTTATAGAAGGTTATGCACAAGGAGAAGAGGTATGCAGGATAAGATGATTAACAAGTATATTGCTAAGAATCATTCTGGATCTGTATTTACTGACAATGAATTGCAGGTTATCAAGGATGGTAATATAGATGATATGGTTACAACATTTCTTGATATGAATACAGAATATTATAATAAGCAGATGCAGAGTGTTTTAAAGGTATTTACACAGTTTATGAGTACAGAGATTGAACTTGAGAGAATAATATATCAGAAGGAATTTGATGGCAAATTTGTTGGCTGTCAGATTATGGACGGAGATATAGATGTATTCTTAGGGATAGCAGGTGAAGATGCTGACCTTCTTTGCGTTGCATCTACATTTTCCCAGGAAGATATGAATAAGTTTGATGCTGATGCTTATGATGCAATATGCGAGCTTATTAATATTATTAATGGTGCATATGCGACTAAGCTCAGTTATGAAGAGATAGAGGTGTCTTTACACCCACCGGTATTTTATCAGGATACACAGATTAAAGCGGATAATGGAATGTATGTAGTTACATTTAATATGAAAGGACATAGATTTAATCTGCTTATGGTTGCAGATGATAAAGTTAAGCTTAATGTATAAAAATATATGTACATAATTAAGGCGTATTACAGAAGCTGAAGTTGTTAATAATCATCAGTCAATTATTTGTTAGTTGATGAATTGTTATAGATATATTGCATTTGCAGTTGATTACAGATACTAAATGCTTCTGCACAAGCCGGGTGGTTAATTATAGACATATGGAACGGAGGAATATTATGGCGAAGATTTTGATAGTAGATGATTCTAAGACTTCAAGAAAGTTCTTAAGAAATATGCTTGAACAGGCTGGACACGAGATTGTTGCAGAGGCTGTTAACGGAGCAGAAGGCGTTGAAAAGTTCAGAATATACAGACCGGATATAACAACTATGGACATTACAATGCCGGTTCTTGGCGGAATAGATGCAGTTAAGGATATTATAGAGATAGACCCTGATGCCAAGATTATTATGGTAACAGCGGCAGGACAGAAGGCTAATATGATAGAGGCTCTTAAGAAAGGAGCGGCTGATTTTATACAGAAGCCTTTTGATATGGACGTGATTGTTAATACAATTGAAAAGGTTATGGAAGAATAGATGTACAATTATAGATTACAACTTCAATATGATGGTGGGAGATATGACGGCTGGGTCAGAATGGGCAAGGACTCCAATTCTAACACTATAGAATGTAAGATTAAAGAGATAATTCAGAAGATGACAGGTGAAGATATTGATATATATGTTGGATGCAGAACAGAAAAAGGTGTTCATGCGCTTAATCAGACAGCTAATTTCAAGCTTAATGATAAGTACCAGCCTGTAGAGGTTAAGAATTATCTTAACAGATATCTTCCAAGGGATATAGCTGTTAATCGTGTGGAATTAGTAGATGAAAGATTTCATAGCCAGCTTAATGCGAGGGAGAAGACATATGTATACAAGATAGATATGGCTAATGTAGCGAATGTATTTACAAGAAAGTATGCTTATCATACATTTGATACTCCGGATATTAAGGCTATGAAGCAGGCAGCTTTTTATATGATAGGAAAGCATGATTTTAAAGCATTTACTACTGCGAAGAAGAGCAAGTCTACAGTAAGGGATATCAAAGATGTAGAGATAACTACAGATGGAGATAGTTGTGAGATAAGAATAACAGCAGACGATTTCCTTCATAATATGGCAAGATATATGATTGGTATGCTTCTTGATGTAGGAAGCGGACTTAAGAAGGTGGAAGATGTAGAGAATATCATAGCTGGCAAAGATGTTGTTATGTCACTTCCAGCTGAGAGCTATGGACTTTTCCTTGAAAGTGTTTTATACTAAATAGATGATTTTATTAAAGAATCTCGGATTTCGGGATTCTTTTCTTGTTACTTTATAATAATATATTTTATGAAGCAGAATTTAACAGGAATGGAGAATATAATGAAGACCATAATTGAACTTATGACAGATGAATTTAAGAAAGCATTTGCAGAATGTGGATATTCAGAAGAATACGCAAGAATTACTATATCTAACAGACCTGACTTATGCGAATTCCAGTGCAATGGCGCGATGGCAGCAGCTAAGACTTATAAAAAAGCTCCATTTGTTATTGCAGATGAGATAGTTGCAAAGCTTACATCTAATGGTATGTTTGACACAATTGAAAGTGTTAAGCCAGGATTTATCAATATAAAGGTAAGTGCTGGATATCTTTCAGATTATCTTAATAAGATGTCAGAAGATGATAAGTACGGATATGAGAACAGCGAGGAAGCTAAGACTGTAATAGTGGATTATGGTGGAGCTAATGCAGCTAAGCCATTACATGTAGGACATTTAAGATCTGCTGTAATTGGCGAGAGTGTTAAGAGAATTAACAGATACGCAGGCAACAATACAATAAGTGATGTACACCTTGGAGACTGGGGACTTCAGATGGGTCTTATCATAGAGGAGTTAAGGGACAGAAAGCCTGAACTTCCATATTTTGATGAGGCGTATACAGGAGAGTATCCAAGTGAACCCCCATTTACGATATCAGAGCTTGAACAGATATATCCGGCGGCAAGTGCTAAGTCTAAGGAAGATGAAGAATTCGCTAAGAGAGCACACGAATCCACACTTAAGCTTCAGAGCGGGGACAGAGCATGCACAGCAATATGGAAGCATATTATGAATGTTTCCAAGAAGGATTTAAAGAAGAATTATGATAATCTTAATGTATCATTTGACTTATGGAAGGGTGAAAGTGATGCACAGCCATATATTAAAGATATGGTTGATAAGATGGTTGAAGATGGAATTGCCTATGAAAGTCAGGGAGCTACAGTAGTAGATATTGCAGAGCCAACAGATACTAAGGAACTTCCTCCTTGCATAGTAAGAAAGTCAGACGGTGCGGCACTTTATGCTACATCAGATCTTGCAACTATTGTTGAGAGAGAGAAGTTATATAAGCCGGATACATACATTTATCTCGCTGATAAAAGACAGGAGCTTCATTTTACTCAGGTATTCAGAACAGCTAAGAAGGCTGGAATTGTAAGACCAGATGCAGATATGAGATTTGTTGGTTTTGGTACTATGAATGGAAAGGATGGCAAGCCATTTAAGACACGTTCAGGTGGTGTTATGCGTCTTGAACATCTTATATCTGATATTAATGAAGTTATTCTTAATAAGATTAAAGAGAACCGTTCAATGACGGATGAAGAAGCTGATAATATATCTAAGATTGTGGGTCTTGCTGCACTTAAGTATGGTGATTTATCTAATCAGGCATCTAAAGATTATGTATTTGATGTAGATAGATTTGCTTCATTTGAAGGTAATACAGGTCCTTATATTTTGTATACAATAGTAAGAATAAAGTCTATTCTTGCAAAGTATAAGGAAACAGGCGTAAGTGTTGGTAATCTTACAATACTGCCTTCAAAAGAACAGTCGGAGAAGGCTTTATCACTTGCACTTATTAAGTTCTCAGATGTTATAGACGGAGCATACAAGGATAATGCACCTCACAAGATATGCCAGTATATATATGAGGTTTCTAACTCATTTAACGGATTTTATCATAACACAAAGATTCTTGCAGAAGAGGATAAGAAACAGCAGGAAAGCTATATTGCATTAATCACACTTACTAAAGAGATACTTGAAACTTGTATTGATTTATTAGGTATACAGTGTCCTGACAGAATGTAGAGATTGGAGATATTATATGAAGTTATTATCATTTGCAATTCCATGTTATAATTCAGCAGCATATATGGAAAAATGTATCAAATCATGCCTTGCAGGTGGTGACGATGTAGAGATAATAATTGTTGATGATGGTTCAACAAAAGATGATACATTAAAGATTGCCAAGGAATATGAAGCAAAATATCCTAACATAGTCAAGGCTGTACATCAGGAGAATGGTGGACATGGACAGGCTGTTAATACAGGTCTTGCCAATGCCACAGGGATGTTCTTTAAGGTTGTAGACAGCGATGACTGGGTTGATGTTAAAAGCTATAAGAAGATATTAACTAAGCTTAAGAGCTTTGTTGAGGAAGATGACCTTCCAGATATGCTTATTGCGAATTATGTATATGAAAAGGTTGGTGCTAAGAGAAAGAAAGTCATTCACTATGAGAATGCACTTCCAGTTGACAGAATGTTTGGATGGGATGAGATGGGACACTTCAAGGTAGACCAGTATATTCTTATGCACTCAGTAATATACAGAACACAGCTTATAAAGGAATTTGGTCTGAAGCTTCCTGAGCATACATTTTATGTAGATAATATATTTGTATTTGAGCCATTGCCGGTTGTTCAGAAAATGTACTATATGAATGTTAATTTCTACAGATATTTTATTGGAAGGGAAGACCAGTCAGTTAATGAAACAGTTATGATTTCAAGAATTGACCAGCAGTTAAGAGTTACAAGACGTCTTATAGATTCATATCTTGGCAATAAGCCTGTCAATGAAAGATGCAGAAAGTATATGGTGACATATCTTAGAATTATGATGGAAGTATCATCAATATTCCTGATTATATCAGGCACAGATGAGAACCTTGTTAAGAAAAAGGAACTTTGGAAGTATGTTAAGGATTCAGATTCCAAGCTCTATAAAGAGTTAAGATACAGCATACTTGGCAATACAGTTAATCTTCCGGGCAAAGTCGGCAGAGGAATATCTAAGACTGGTTATAAAGTAATGAATAAACTTATTGGATTTAATTAAAATGGCGTGTGCAGAAATGAGGGAATACTATGATATTAGATTTGTTTAAACTTGACGGAAAAGTAGCAGTTGTCACAGGTGCTAACACAGGTCTAGGACAGGGAATGGCAGTAGCTTTAGCTCAGGCAGGAGCTAAGGTTCTTGGCGTTGCAAGACGTTCCTGCGAAGATACTAAGAATAAGATAGAAGCAGATGGTGGTGCGTTCGCAGAGGTTATAGCTGACCTTTCAGATATGGCTTCAATAGATGTAGTTATGAAAGCAGCAATTGATACATATGGCAGAGTGGATATTCTTGTTAATAATGCGGGAATTATTAAAAGACAGGATGCAATTGAATTCACAGAGGAGAATTGGGATTCAGTAATTCAGGTTAATCAGAAAATGGTATTCTTCTTAAGTCAGGCATTTGCTAAGCAGCTTATGAAGCAGGGAGAAGGCGGAAAGATAATTAATGTATGCTCAATGCTTTCATATCAGGGTGGAATAAGAGTTCCGTCATACACAGCAAGCAAGAGTGCAATTATAGGCTTAACAAGAGCGTTAGCCAATGAATGGGCAAAGTATAACATTAATGTAAATGGAATTGCACCAGGATATATGGCAACTAATAACACAGCACAGTTAAGAGATGATGCCGACAGAAGCGAAGCTATTCTTGATAGAATTCCAGCAGGCAGATGGGGCACACCACAAGATATGGAAGGTGCAGTAATATACCTTGCATCTAAAGCCTCAGACTACGTCAACGGCTTTACCCTTGCAGTAGACGGCGGCTGGTTGGCAAGATAAAACAAAAAATTATGAAATAGCTATTAAAAGAGCTTTCCAATTAAAGGAAAGCTCTTTTTTGCTTATAGACTTAGACTTATATACCAAAATGGGACTTATAGGACAAAATGTGTTGATAAAAACCGCAACTAAAAAACAGGCAGACTTTAACGAAGTTTAGATGTTAAAGTCTGCCTGTTTCCTCATAATTAAACATATTTAATCCGTGTCGATATCTCCCTTTATTTGGTAAGCACATTTTTAAAATATTTTAACATAAACATTTTACGATAATTATTTAGTATTCGCATAATTTTGCTAATTACATTTTACATTCTGCCATACTCAGTTGTGTAGCTTTACTATATTGCAAGCCGGGTGCTTTTGCAGCCGTCGGCACTTAGCGGCTGTATTTTAGCCGCTTACGTGTCCGCTACGGCTACAAGCAGCGAGAGCGTGCCCAGCGGTAATATAGTAAAACTACACAACGTCCGTATGCCATAAGAACGTCCGTCTGTCATAAAGTAAGAGTATGCTTGTCACGAAATATGTTAAAATCCCCCTCTTAGTACACTATCCTGCACTTATTTCTATCTACATGCTCCATAATAAATCCGCCCACATTCTTCTTGATATTCTCAGGCATATCATTACTATTAAGCATTACAATCATCTGCTTTCCATTAAACAACATATAATATCCGTATTTGAAATATACAGTTGTGAATTGTTCCCATTCATAAGTATATATTAAATTATGGTCTGGGATATCAGCAAGTATCGCATTATCCATTAATGTTATTGTGCAGGGAGCATCTTCTGATGCATCTCTGTGCTTCAAGTGGTAATTAACGCTTGATTTGAACTGGAATGCAAATATGTATATAGGATAGAACCAGCATATTGCATATATAATTAATAAAAATGTGTTATATCTGCCAGAGGCAAGCATAATTATTGAGATAACGGCTGGAACCCACGAAAGTATAAGTTCGACAGGGTTTCTTAAAAATCTGTTCCAGAATACAATCTTTTTGTAATCATTGCCTGAAGCTTTCAGGGTAGTATTATATTTGTAAATATTATCCATAAATTCTCCTGTTCTTACATAGTAATGTGCTGCAATATTTTAATTAAGTGTTCTGCATACACCAGTTGGAAAACACTTGCAGAATGAGTTTATAAAATCTGCATAAAAACATAATATTCATAATATCACGCATAGTTTAATAAAACAATTAAAAATTGAATTTCATTTCGTATGTAATTTAAAAAATATATAAAAACAGTTCCCAAACTGGTATAAATATTATATAATTAGTCTATGTAAAACATTCTGGAGGCAGGAGTTTTGGGAGAGACTAATAAGAAGTTTGAAGTGTTGTCAGAGTTGATAGAAAGCCTTGAGTCAAGAGATACATTTCAGCATACAGTAGAACTAATATTACATAAGACTATAGCATACATTAATGCTGATTGTATTGCATTGCTTCAGAAGGGTTCAGATGATGAATGGACAGTAATTGCATCTGAGGGTGAATGTATAGAGGAAGCTAAGAAATGCGATGTTATGGCACTGAATGGTGAGAACAGCATAAGCGTTCCTATTAGGATTAATGACATAGATGCTATGCATTTTGTCATATATGATAAGAACAATATAAAGCTATGGTCCGATAATGAGGACAATATGCATTTTATATATGATGTTACAGGTATTATTCAGAGTATTGCCCAGATGAGAGTAACTAATAATTCACTGCTTTCATCATATGAAGTCTTAAAGGATATTCTTAATAACATAGGTTCAGGTATTATTGTATGTGATACTGCTACAGGCAATATTCTGTTTGAGAATAAGGTGGCGGCTGAGTCGAAGGAGATTAAAGATACAATAAAAGAATGTATGCAGGATATTCTTGTACCGACAGAAGAAGATGTAGAGAAGACACTTGAAGAATATATTAATAATGCTGAGGGCAATAATATTGATGGATATTATGATTTTTCTGATTATACAAGAGAATACATAAGACCTGTGGAGAAGTATAATGCTGAGTCAGGTCTGTGGTTTGAAGTAAGATTTACCAAGCTTATATGGATAGATGCAAGTGAGGTAATTGTATGTACAGCCTCTGATATAACACAGAAGAAAAAGAATCAGCAGAAGATTGAATTTCAGGCACATAACGATTTCCTTACCGGTCTTTATAATCGTATGAAGTGTGAGTCAGACTTAAAGACTATAATTAACGAAGCTATAAGAGATGGTGTTAAGGGGGCGGTTTTGTTTATCGACCTTGATGATTTCAAGCACATTAATGATGGTCTTGGACACCAGTATGGAGATATTCTTTTACAGCAGATTGCGGCAGGACTTCAGAGTATAGTAGGTCTTAGAGGCAGATGTTACAGAATGGGTGGTGACGAATTTGTTGCCATAGTAATGCCTGATATGTTCCTTGAATTAGAGAGAATTGCCAATAAGGTTAAAGAGATATTTAACAAACCGTGGTATCTTATGGAGACAGAATATTTCTGTACTATGAGTATGGGTATTGCGGTATTTCCAGATGACAGCAAAGATGTACACGAGATTATCAGAATGGCTGATATAGCAATGTATGAGTCTAAGAAGAATGGTAAGAATGGATATTCTTTTTATGATGTGTGCAACAAACAGAATTCTGTAAGACGCCTTGATATTGAAAATAATATGCGGCAGGCTGTTGCGACAGGAATTGATGAATTCGTTGTATTCTACCAGCCTGTAGTTGATATTAACACAGAGGAATGTGCATCGTGCGAAGCACTGGTAAGATGGGACAGTAAGTCGCTTGGATTTATGGGTCCGGGTGATTTTATTCCGCTTGCTGAATATCTTGGACTTATAACTTCAATTGGTGATTATGTTCTTGAGGAAGCTTGCAGACAGTGCAGATACTGGAATGAACATGGTATGCCGGATTTCCATATCAATGTTAATCTGTCGGTTGTCCAGCTTCTTCAGAAAGATATAGTAGATACAGTAGCTAAAGTGCTTAAGAGGACAGGAGTTAATCCTGTGAATATCGTGTTGGAGATTACAGAGAGCTTTGCTATTAATGATATGGACAGGGTTCTTAATATAATTAATGGCATAAGAGAATTAGGACCAAAGATAGCTCTTGATGATTTCGGTACAGGATATTCATCACTTAACTACATTAAACAGCTTCCTTTTGATATTATTAAAGTTGACAAGACATTTATTGATGATATAACGGAAGATGAGTATGCACAGGCATTCATTAAGCTTATAGTTGAATTGTCTGCTACTATAGGAACTAAGATAGTTGTAGAAGGTGTTGAGGATAAGAGCCAGTTAGATATATTAAGAGAGCTGGGTGTTGACTTCATACAGGGATACTATTATGGTAAACCTGAACCTGCTTACGAGTTTGAAAGATTAAATTTTAAGGGGAGGATTAATATATGAGAATGTTGATTAAGAACGGAAGAGTTATTGACCCTGCAAGTAACACTGATGACATTAGGGATATTCTTGTTGAAGATGGGGTTATAGCAGAAGTGGCAAAGGATATTGACAAGGCAGCAGATACAGTTATTGATGCTAAGGGCTGTATGGTTATGCCAGGACTTGTGGATCTGCATGTACATTTCAGAGAACCAGGCTTTGAACATAAGGAAACAATAAGAACTGGTGCAAGAGCTGCGGCAAGAGGTGGATTTACAACAGTGTGTCCAATGCCTAATACTAAGCCTGCAATTGACAGCGTTGAGATGGTTGAATACATAAAGAATAAGTCAGAAGAAGTAACAGATATTAATATTCTTCCTATAGCAGCTATGACAGCAGGTCAGGACGGAGAGTATATAACTGATTATGAGAGGCTTTATGAGGAAGGAGCTGTAGCAGTAAGCGAGGATGGGAAGTCTGTTATGAATGCTAGAGTAGCAAGACAGGCTATGAGACTTGCGGCAGAAGTAGGAATACCGGTATTTGCACATTGTGAAGATAAGGATCTTGCAGCAAGGGGAGTTATGAATGCCGGCAATAAAGCAAGAGAACTTGGATTTTACGGAATTATGAATTCTGTAGAAGATATTATGGTGGCAAGAGATTTACTCCTTGCTAAGAATACGGGTGCCAAGCTTCATATATGCCATGTTTCAACAGAGGACAGCGTAAGAATGATAGCGGCAGCCAAGAAAGAAGGTCTTGATGTTACAGCAGAGGTAACGCCACACCATTTAACACTTACAGAAGATGATATTAATGAAGATGATGCTAACTACAAGGTTAATCCACCATTAAGAACTAATAAGGATAAAGATATGCTTATTAAGGGCCTTAAGGACGGAACAATAGACATAATTGCAACAGACCACGCACCACATCATCTTACAGAGAAAGACAGAGGCTTTGTTGAAGCACCATTTGGAATATCCGGTCTTGAAACAGCGGTTGCCATTATAATGACAGATCTTGTTAAGAAAAATGTTATTACACCTCTTGAGATGGCAGATAAGATGAGTTATACACCTGCTAAGATTATCGGCATAGACAAGGGAACACTTCTTGTTGGCAAGACTGCTGATATTACTATAATTGATCCGGATGCAGAGTATGTTATAGACAGTAAGACATTTGCTTCAAGAGGCAAGAACACTCCATTTAACGGCAAGAAGGTAAGTGGTGAGATTAAGTATACAATAGCTGGTGGTAAGATTGTATATTCTAATATCAACGGAACAGAAGTTATTATTGATAAAGATGTTCCAAAGTTGTAATATAAGATAGATTAATTGATATGTAAGGAGAATATAGATGATTAACAAATTAGTTGACAAAATCGTTAAGACAAATGCACCCGTAGTTGTAGGCTTAGATCCTATGATGAAGTATATTCCAGAGCATGTTCAAAAGGAAGCTTTTGAGCAGTATGGAGAAACTCTTGAAGGTGCGGCAGAAGCTATCTGGCAGTATAATAAGGCAATCATTGATAATATATATGATATTGTACCAGCAGTTAAGCCACAGATTGCTATGTATGAGCAGTTCGGTATTGAAGGACTTAAGGTGTTTAAGAAGACTGTTGATTATTGTCACGAGAAGGATATGGTTGTAATCGGTGATGTTAAGAGAGGCGATATAGGTTCAACATCTGAGGCTTATGCAGTAGCACATCTTGGAAAGGTTAAAGTTGGTTCTAAGCTTTTAACACCATTTGATGAAGATTTTGCAACAGTTAATCCATATCTTGGTTCTGACGGAATTAATCCATTTATTAAGGTATGCAATGAAGAAGACAAAGGTATATTTATCCTTGTAAAGACTTCTAATCCTTCAAGTGGAGAATTTCAGGATCAGCTTATAGACGGCAAGCCATTATATGAGCATGTAGGTGCTAAGGTTAATGAATGGGGAAGCCAGTGTATGGGCGATACTTATAGTAATGTAGGTGCGGTAGTTGGTGCTACATATCCAGAGATGGGTAAGGTATTAAGAAAGGTTATGCCAAAGGCTTATATCCTTGTTCCAGGTTATGGGGCACAGGGTGGCAAGGCTGAAGACCTTACAGCTTTCTTTAACCCAGACGGACTTGGCGCGATAGTTAATAGTTCAAGAGGAATTATAGCTGCATATGCTAAAGATGAGTATGCTAAGTTTGGAGCTAAGAATTTCGGTGAAGCTTCAAGACAGGCAGCTCTTGATATGATTGCAGATATTAATGGAGCACTTGGAAAGTAAATAATTATTATAATAAGCGGCAGTACCACTCAGCAACAGACTGGTAATGCCGCTTTTATAAAGAATGGAGATAATATTGAGAACTTTAATTAAGAATGGACATATAATAGATCCAGCAAGACATATGTCATATAAGGCAGATATTCTTGTGGAAAATGGAATAATAAGCGGTATAATACAGGTAAAAGCATTTGATGTGCCTGTATCCGACATAGCTGTAGATGAAGTAATTGATGCAGAAGGTCTTGTAGTAGCACCTGGTCTTATAGATACACACGTTCATTTCAGGGATCCTGGTTTTACTTATAAAGAAGATATTAATACAGGAGCTGCGGCAGCTGCGGCAGGAGGTTTTACAACAGTTCTTTGTATGGCTAATACCAATCCTATAGTAGATAATAAAGAAACGCTGCAGTATGTAATAGATAAGGGAAGAACTACGCCGATAAATGTATATTCAGCTGCGGCAGTATCTAAAGGCTTTAAGGGAGAAGAACTTACTGACTTTACGGAACTTAAGAATGGCGGGGCACTTGTATTTACAGATGATGGTATTCCACTTAAGAGTGAAATGCTTGTAAAGGAAGCTATGCAGAAAGCTAAAGAGCTGGATATGCCGTTAAGTTTTCACGAGGAAAATCCTGCATATATAGAACAACAGGGAATTAATAAAGGCGTTGTATCAGACAAGCTTAATATAGGTGGAGCACCAGCCTGCTCAGAGTATATGATGGTAGCACGGGATTGTATGCTTGCACTTGAAACCAAGGCAACAATATGTATACAGCACATAAGCTCAGCGGTATCAGTAGAGCTTGTAAGGACAGCTAAGAAGCTGGGAGCAGATGTACATGCAGAGTCTACTCCACAGCATTTTTCGCTTACAGAAGACATTGTGCTTGAGAAAGGCACACTTGCAAGAGTTAATCCACCAATAAGAACAGAAGCTGACAGGCTTGCTGTAATTGAAGGCCTTAAGGACGGAACAATAGACATAATTGCAACAGATCACGCACCACATAGCAAGGATGAGAAAGCTAAGGAGTTCAAGGCAGCACCGAGCGGAATGATAGGGCTTGAAACATCACTTGCACTTGGAATTACTAATCTTGTAAAGAAAGGCTATTTAACACTTGAGGAACTGCTCGCTAAGATGACAGTTAATCCAGCAAAGCTTTACAAAATGGACAAAGGCTGTATTGAGGCTGGAAAGATAGCTGATTTGGTTATATTTAATCCAGATGAGGAGTGGGAGGTTACAGAGAATTTCGTATCGAAAGCTAGTAATTCACCATTTATCGGACAGAAGCTTTATGGTAAAATAAAATATACTATATGCAATGGAAATGTTGTATACAAGGATTTGAAATAATAAATTAAGAATGGAGAATACATATGTCATACAGAGAAAATGCATTAATAATTAAAACTTCGTGTTTAGCCGAAGGCATATATGAAATGTGGTTAAAGACAGATAAGATGGCAGGAGAGGCTGTACCGGGACAGTTCATATCGGTATATTCTAACGATGGAGCAAGACTTCTTCCAAGACCAATAAGCATATGCAGAATAGATAAAGATAATTTAAGGATTGTATACAGGGTTGCTGGAAAGGGGACAGAGGAATTCTCTAAGATGAAGGAGGGGGAATATGTTAATATTCAAGGACCTCTTGGCAATGGATATGATATTAAGTCTATTATGGAATATGTAAAGAATGTCACAGGAAATGATTGTGCGGACACAGAGTTAAAGGCAATTCTTTTTGGTGGTGGAATTGGTGTTCCTCCAATGCTTGAGCTTGCTAAGCAGCTTGAATGTAAGAAGCAGGCTGTACTTGGTTACAGAAACTCACAGATGTTTTTAAAAGATGAATTTGAGCAGTTTGCTGATGTATATGTTGCAACAGAGGACGGAAGTGCTGGAACTAAAGGTAATGTATTAGATGCAGTAAGAGAGAATAACTTAACAGCAGATGTAATATTTGCCTGCGGCCCTACACCAATGTTAAGAGCAATTAAAGAGTATGCGGTAAGCAATAATATCGCCTGTTTCGTATCCTTAGAGGAAAAAATGGCTTGCGGAATAGGAGCGTGTCTTGCCTGCGTATGTCAGTCAACAGATATTGATGACCATTCAAAGGTTAAGAATAAGAGAGTATGTAAAGAAGGCCCTGTATTCAATGTTAAGGAGGTAGAGTTATAATGGCTAATAGAGTAAATCCAATTAATCCGGCAGACGTTAATATGAAAGTAAATATTGCGGGAGTTGAATTTAATAATCCTGTTACTGTTGCCTCAGGAACATTTGGTTCAGGTATGGAATATTGTGAATATGTAGACCTTAATAAATTAGGTGCGGTCACAACTAAGGGTGTGGCAAATGTACCTTGGCCGGGCAATCCAACACCTAGAATAGCAGAGACTTACGGTGGAATGATTAATGCAATCGGACTTCAAAATCCGGGGCTTGATACATTTGTAAAGAGAGATATTCCATTTCTTAAGCAGTATGATACTAAGATAATAGTAAATGTGTGTGGAAAGACAGAAGAAGATTACGTTGATGCTGTGGAAAAGTTAGGCGAACAGCCAGTTGATATGCTTGAGATTAACATATCCTGCCCTAATGTAAAAGAGGGGGGTATTGCTTTCGGACAGGTTCCAGCTTCAGCAGAGCGTATTACAAAGGCGGTAAAAAAGGTTGCCAAGCAGCCTGTAATTATGAAGTTAAGCCCTAATGTGACAGATATTACAGAGATGGCTAAAGCTGTTGAGGCAGGTGGTGCTGATGCGGTATCCCTTATTAATACATTAACAGGAATGAAGATTGATATTAATAGAAGAACATTTGCTGTTGCCAATAAGACAGGCGGTCTTTCAGGTCCAGCTATAAAGCCTGTTGCAGTAAGAATGGTATATCAGGTTGCCAATGCTGTAGCACTTCCTATTATTGGAATGGGCGGAATTGCAAATGCAGATGATGCACTTGAGTTTATTATGGCAGGTGCGACAATGGTATCAGTTGGTACAGCTAATTTTAATGACCCTCTTACAACAATTAAGGTTGTGGACGGAATAAGAGATTATTGTGCTAAAAATGGAGTAGCAGATATTAACGAGCTTATTGGCTGCGTTAAGTAAAATTATAATTTAACAAAGACTTTACATAGATTTCTTGTAGCAGTGGTATTGCATTTTACATACCACTGCTATTCTTTTATCTGTCGATAAGACATAGACCTTTAAAAAGAAAAGTGAGGAAAAAATTTATGAGAAAGATGAATTTTAAGAAAAGCGCGGCTGTAATTCTTAGTACAGTATGTATGGTAACAGCACTTGTTGGCTGTGGAAGCAACAGTGCAGATGCAGACTCTAAACTTAGCGGAAGCATAACAGCAGCAGGTTCATCAGCATTAAAGCCACTTGTTGATGATGCGGCAGACCTTTTTAATGAAAAATATCCAGATGTTAACATAACAATCGATGCAGGTGGTTCTGGTGAAGGACTTAAGCAGGTATCAGAGGGAACAGTTAACATTGGTAACTCTGATGTAGAGGCAGCAGAAAAGCTTGATGCAGCTAAGGCAGCAGAACTTGTAGACCATAAGGTATGTGTAGTAACAATGGCACCTATCGTAAACAAGGATGTAACAGCAGGTGGTGTTAAGAACCTTACAAAGGCACAGCTTACAGATATCTTTACAGGAAAGATTACTAACTGGAAAGAAGTTGGTGGTGCTGATGAAGCAATCGTACTTATCACTCGTCCAGAATCTTCTGGTACAAGAGCAACATTTAAGAAATATGCATTAGATGGTGCAAGCGAAGCTTCTAACAAATCAATGGAGACAGATGATTCAGGTGTACTTTTACAGAATGTTAAGACAACAAAGGGGGCTATCGGATATGTAGCTTTATCTTACCTTGTAAGCAACCCAGGTGTTGATACAGTATCAATTGATGGTGTTGAACCAACACTTGAGAATACATATGCTGGCAAATACCCAGTATGGACATACGAGCATATGTACACAAAGGGCAACGCAGATGAAGTATCCCAGAAGTTCCTCGACTACATCACATCAGATGAATACGGCAAGAAAATGGAATCATTAGGCTACGGCGTATCATCAAAGATGACAGTAAAAGAACACTAAAAAATAGTTGTTAAAATCCCCTTAATTAAAAAGTAAGATAAAATCTTACAAATCACCAGCAACCCAAATTAAAAGATTGAAAGAAAATCAATCAAAAACACAAAGAAATAGGTTATCAAATAAGTAACCAGTTTAGGCGAGCAGATTTCCTGCCCGCCTAAACGCATAGAAATTAATAACATATAAAATGAAAATGTAAAAAAGAAATAACAAAGAGCAAATAACGAAGAATAAATAACAAAGAGTAAAGAAGATACATAAAGCTGATAAATAATTCAACGCGAGTTAATCGCAATCCAGTTGTGTGGAGTGTTATATTGCAAGCTGGGTACTGTTGAAACCGTCGGCACTTAGCGGCTGTCCTTTAGCCGCTTAGTACCGCTACGGTTTCAAGTAGCGTAAGCGTGCCCAGCGGTAATATAACACTCCGCACAACGTCCGTAGTTATTAATCCCCCCGTCGTTGAAGATATAACAGCGAAATTTTATATGTTAAGAATGGAGAAAGTATGAATATTAAAAGAGGTATGTTTACCAAAGAGTACCTATGGCGTACAATCGTCACCCTATGTGGTCTTTTCGTTATAGTGCTTACTCTTGGGATAGGTGGATTTCTTGTATACAAGGGTTCAGGAACATTCTTGAAATTCAATCATTCAATCGGTGAGTTCCTGTTTTCACCTGACTGGGCACCTATAGACAATATGGAAGGCGGCGGTTCAGTAGGTACACTTATATTTATAGTAGGTTCATTAAGCACCTGTGGTCTTGCACTGCTTATTGCAACACCATTTGCACTTGGTTCAGCTATATTTATGACAGAGATTTCACCTAAATTTGGTGAAAAATTTTACCGCCCTGTAATCCAGATATTTGCAGGAATTCCTTCAGTAGTATATGGTTGGGTTGGACTTACCGTGCTTGTGCCATTTATAAGAGATATGTTTCACAGACAGGTAGGACATTCAATATTAGCGGCAGGTATTGTGCTTGCAATAATGATATTCCCTACAATAACAAGTGTGTCAGCAGATGCAATCAGGTCAGTTCCTAAAGATTACAGAATGGGTGCTTATGGAATGGGCTCAACACGCTGGCAGACAATATATAAAATAGTGCTTCCAGCTTCAGCTTCTGGAATATTCTCAGGCATAATACTTGGTCTTGCAAGAGCATTTGGTGAGGCATTAGCAGTTGCGATGGTAATAGGACAGACAACAGCACTTCCAGACAGCATATTATCAACAACCAAATCACTTACAACAGAGATAACAGCCCAGATGGGAAATGCGATGGAAGGCGGAGAAACTAAGACAGCGTTGTGGACACTTGCATTGCTTTTGTTTCTTATATCACTTTTGTTCATATTTTTAATACATTTTCTGTCTGCTAAGCAGTCAGAGGAATCTGGAAGTAAAAAGAAGGGCACAAAGACTAATTAAAACCGCCTGTTAAGGTTAATAAAGGGTGAAAATGAATATTAGTGCGCAGAAGCGTGCACAGAAATGGAGATTATATGAATAGGATAAAACATGCCAAGGCACAGGATAAAGTAATGACAGTTATATTTTACTGCATAGCCGTATTCTTCTTTGTGCTTCTTGCGGCATTTGCCGGATATGTAATTATTAAGGGCTTTGCTGGTGCAAAACCTTCAATGTTCGGCTTTACAAGGCGTGGTGCTATAGGCAACCAGCTTTTTAATACGATATATCTTGTATTCTTGTCATTGCTTATAACAGTACCGATTGGAACATTTGCAGGAATATATCTTGCAAAATATGCCAAGGGAGGACTTATTACAAAGTTCATAAGAATATGTATAGAGACACTTTCGTCACTTCCATCTATTGTTGTTGGTTTATTTGGCTACCTCATCTTTCTTGTAATTATAGGACTGGATAAAAGCCTTATGGCTGGAGCATTGTCCGTATCAATCATAACACTGCCACTTATAACAACAACAACAGAGGATGCCATAAAAGGACTCCCTAAGGGATATTTTGAAGCGGGTATGGGACTTGGTTCAACACGCTGGCAGGCAATATTCCACATATTACTGCCAGCCTGCCTTCCAAGAATTATGACAGGTGTAATACTTGCGGCAGGACGAGGCTTTGGTGAAGCGGCAGTTCTTTTGTATACAACAGGTTCAGGAACTAACATAAGATGGGGCAACTGGAATCTTGCATCATCAACCTGTCCACTTAACCCATTTCGTTCAGCAGAGACATTATCATTGCAGATATGGGATTTACAGGTTAATGGACAAAATCAGGACCTGGCTAACCTTGCGTCAGCAGTACTTCTTATACTTGTGCTTGCATTCAGCATAGGAGCTAATGTGTTAAGTAATAAGATAAATAAGAAGAACTCTGGTGAGAAAGCGTAGAAATGAGGGTAAATATGAGTAATATAGATATGAATAAGAATTCTGAAAATGGAAGCAGTAATTATACAGGTGATGATAAATTTGTAATCAAAAATCTTAATCTTCATTATGGAGATTTTCGCGCATTAAAAAATATTAATATGAATATTCCTAAAAATCAGATTACAGCATTTATCGGACCATCTGGATGTGGTAAATCTACATTTTTAAAGACACTTAACAGAATGAATGACTTAATTGAGGGTGTTAAGATTGATGGTGAAGTATACCTTGACGGAGCCAATATATTTACAGAGATGGACGACATAACATTAAGACACAGGGTTGGAATGGTATTCCAGCAGCCTAATCCATTTCCTAAAAGCATATATGACAATATAGCTTACGGACCAAGGTTATTTGGAGTGCACAAGAAAGCAGAACTTGATATTATAGTAGAAAAAGCTTTAAAACAGGCTGCTATATGGGACGAGGTGAAGGACAGGCTTAAAAAGTCAGCTCTTGGACTTTCAGGTGGACAGCAGCAGAGATTATGTATTGCAAGAACTCTTGCAGTTGAACCTGAGGTTATTCTTATGGATGAGCCAACATCAGCCCTTGACCCAATATCAACTTCAAGAATTGAAGACCTTGCGATTGAGTTAAAGAATGATTATACAATAATAATGGTAACACACAATATGCAGCAGGCGACAAGAATATCAGATAATACAGCCTTCTTCCTGTTAGGAGAGATGATTGAATACGACAAGACAGAGCAGTTATTCTCTATGCCTAAGAACAAGAAGACAGAAGATTATATTACAGGACGTTTTGGATGATAATTACATATTTTAGTACCTTGTTATTAAAATATTTAAGAAGTATAATAAAGCTAATTAGTTATAATGTGATTAATTAATATAGATATATTAATGCGAGGTATTTATTATATGGAATACGTTAAATTTGATATGCACTGTCATACAGCTGAGGGATCAGTAGATGCCAAGGTTGGTATAGATGATTATATCAAGATACTTAAGAGCAAAGGTTTTAAAGGAATGGTTGTAACAGACCATGACTCATATGGTGGATATGATGCGTATCTTTCATATGGTAAGAAATATGATGATTTCGTGGTATTAAGAGGCATAGAATATGATAGCCTGGAGTTCGGACATTTTATAGTTATTTTTCCACAGGATACACCTAAAGAGGTATATGAGCTTATGAGATATAAGGGGCTTACTTTAGATAAGCTTATATATATTGTACATTGTTGTGATGGAATATTAGGACCTGCACATCCTTATGGAGAACCATTTATGAGCTTTGCATCTACTATGTACTGGAATCAGTCAAAGCAGATTGCACATATGGTTCATTTTGATTTCGTAGAAGGTTATAATGCCTGCGAGAGTGAGAAAAGCAATAAGTATGCAAGAAAGTTCGCCAAGGGGTGTAAGGTAGCACTTACAGGCGGAAGCGATGCCCATAACAGTAATTGTGTCGGTATGGGATATGCACTTATTCCAGATACAATAAAGACAGAGGACGACCTTATAAAATATTATAAAGATGGCAATCATCCTAAGGTTGGTGGAACAAGATATATATACACAACCAAGGATAAGATAGGAAAGCTTAACAAAGTACTTGTATATTCTTTTTATATGTATAACAAGATTGGAGCAATGTTTAAGTATCCTAAGAGAGCGAAAGCGTTCAGAAGTGCGTTAAGGGCATTAAACAGACGTTTTATAATATATAGAAAAAGATAATCTATAATGACCAGGGAATTCATCATATTAACTTAATAGAACCTGTCAGCAATATTGAAATAATTGAGTGTTAGACCGTGTGCCAATAGAAGCACAGGAAAAGAGGTTAATATGAGAAATAGATTTGACAGACAGTTAGTACAACTTAATAATGAATTAATTGAAATGGGTGGTATGATTGAGAAGGCTATATCTGATACAGTAAAGGCACTTGTTAATCAGGATATTGAGCTTGCTTCAAATGTAATAGAATATGACGAGGAGATTGACCATCAGGAACGTGAGATTGAACAGTTATGTCTTAAGTTATTATTACAGCAGCAGCCGGTTGCAAAGGATTTACGACTTATATCAGCAGCATTAAAGATGATTACAGATATGGAAAGAATAGGGGACCATGCAACTGATATTTCAGAGATTACAATAGAACTTTCTAAAGAATCATATATTAAGAAGCTTGACCATATACAGCAGATGGCTAAAGAAACTATGGTAATGCTAGTCCAGAGTGTTGAAGCATTTGTTAACAAGGATATGGATAAGGCGAGGGCGGTTATCGCACACGATGATGTTGTTGATGATTTATTTAACAAGGTAAAGGCTGAGCTTATAGCTATGATTCACGAAGATGTTAATGCAGGTGAGCAGGCATCAGATCTGCTGATGGCTGCCAAGTATTTTGAGAGAATAGGGGATCACGCGACTAATATATCAGAATGGGTTATATTCTCTATAACAGGTCAGCACCCAGATGATAAATAATAATCAATAATGGCTGTTTAACATTAATTTTACATTTTACATTGAATTTACATAAGGTTCATATAAGTTTCATATAACTGTTTTACACTCCAAAACGTAAACAAAAAGTAAAGTCTATAAGAAATTTTGGAGGAAAAATGGATATATTTGGTGTATTAGCATTACTTGGAGGATTGGCGATATTCCTCTATGGAATGGATTTATTAGGTGAAGGCTTAACGGGAGCATCAGGAGGAAAGTTAGAGAATATACTTGAAAAGCTTACTTCTAACCCGATAAAGGCTGTTCTTTTAGGAGCTGGTGTTACAGCGGTTATACAGTCATCATCAGCGACGACCGTTATGGTTGTAGGTTTTGTTAATTCAGGTATTATGAAGTTAAGACAGGCAATTGGCATTATAATGGGTGCTAACATAGGTACTACCATAACTTCATGGATATTAAGCCTTACTGGTATTGAGAGTGATAATTTCTTTATAAGAATGTTGAAACCAACATCATTTTCACCAATCCTTGCAGTTATTGGTGTTGTGATGCTTGTATTCCTAAAGAAAGACAAATTTAAAAATCCGGCTAAGATATTTATTGGATTTGCACTTCTTATGTATGGTATGGAAGCTATGAGTTCATCTGTAGAGCCGCTTGCCGAAGTTCCACAGTTTCAGGCTTTATTAACAACATTTAAAAACCCAATACTTGGTATGATTGCAGGACTTGTATTTACAGCAATAATACAGAGTTCATCAGCTTCAGTTGGTATATTACAGGCGTTATGTTCTACAGGAATATTAAGCTATGCAACTGTTCTTCCTATAATAATGGGACAGAATATCGGTACTTGTGCAACAGCTATGTTATCAAGTATTGGTGCAAGCAAGAATGGTAAAAGAGCAGCTATAGTTCATCTGTACTTTAATGTTATAGGTACAGTTGTATTTATGACGGTGTTCTATACAGTTAATATGTTTGTACATTTTTCATTTCTGAATGATACAGCTAATGAGATGGGAATTGCGGTAATACATACAACCTTTAATATTATTACAACTGCACTTCTTCTTCCGTTAAGAAATGTGCTTGAGAAGCTCGCATATATGACTATAAGGGTTGATGATGAGGAAAAGGCTCTTATGGAAAGACAGAGTGTTAATGAATTTGCACTTTTAGATGACAGATTTCTTGAGTCACCAAGCCTTGCAGTTGAACATTGTAAGACAGTTATAGGCAATATGGCTGATATATCAAGGGAGTCATTATTTACAGCACTTGGACTTATCGGTAATTATGATGAGAATAAGGCATTGTATGTTGGTGAGCTTGAGAGCAGGGTTGATAAATATGAAGATGAGCTTGGTACATATATTATGAAGATAAGTACCAAGATACTTAATAAAGATGACTCAGAGACACTTAATATGATGCTTCACAGCATAGGCGATTTTGAAAGAATTTCAGACCACGCCTGTAATCTGTGCGACTCTGCAAGAGAATTGCATAATAAGCAGATGGAATTCTCGCCTAAAGCTAAGACGGAGTTAGATATATTATGTTCGGCAGTAAGAGAGGTTGTAGATATATCTTTTGATTCCTTTAAGACTAATAATATTAAAGAAGCAGATAAAGTTGAACCATTAGAAGAACTTATCGATACATTAACAGTTGAACTTAAGGCAAGACATATAAGAAGATTAAGAGAAGGAAAATGTACTATTGAACTGGGATTTGCACATTCAGATATTCTTAATAATCTTGAGAGAGTGTCAGACCATTGTTCTAATATAGCAGTAGATGTTATCCAGTCAGATAAGGAAAATTTTGATACACACGAATATCTTGATGCAATGAAGAACAGGGATAACCAGCAGTTTGCAAGAGAGTATAAAGAATACAAGGAAAAATACAGACTTCCAGAAACTAGAAAATTTGTGTAAAGCGTAGATATCAGCGGATACATTTTGTATAATTTTTTAAAGATACAATGTATTAATATACTGAAATCTGTCGCAGAAATCGAGGATATTATGGCATATGTATATGTTGTTGAAGATGATAAAAATATAAGTGAGATTGAAAGCTTTGCTTTAAAGAATGCAGGACATACAGTTGCTGAGTGTGCAAGCGGCAAAGAATTCCATAAGCTTATGAGAGACAGAATACCAGATATGATACTTCTTGATGTTATGCTTCCAGATGAAGATGGATTAGAGATATTAAGAAAGATAAGACAGACTCCAGAGACAAGAAGAGTTCCTGTTATAATGGTTACAGCTAAGACAACAGAGCTTGATAAAGTTAAAGGACTTGACCTTGGAGCTGATGATTATATAACCAAACCATTTGGAATTATGGAATTAATATCAAGAGTTAAAGCACTTCTTAGAAGGACAGGAAGTTCTGATGAAGAGAAGCTTATAGGAATTGGAAGTCTTTTTATTGATGATGAAAAACGAGTTGCATATGTCGATGATAAACCTGTTGAGCTTACTTATAAAGAGTATGAATTATTAAAATATCTTGCACTTAACCGTGGAATTGTCTTGACAAGAGATAATATAATGGACAGAATATGGAGTACAGATTACGAGGGTGAGTCAAGAACTCTTGATGTTCATATCAAGACATTAAGACATAAGCTTGGTGCGGCTGGTAATTATATAAAGACTGTCCGTAATGTAGGATATTTTATGGATGATGAGGCCAGATAATGAAAAAAAGAATTAATCTTTTGTATATGATAATGGCACTTGTTACTATTGTGGCATCTGTATCTATAGCGTGTACTGTGTTCTACAATGTACTAAAGCATGAAGTGCTTGAAGATATGCACAATTACATAGATGTGTTTATTGGTGCAGATGCCTGGGGAATGGTAACAGACCCTGATAATATAGTTGAACAGAAGGTAATTGATAATTACGATGGAAATCTTAGAATAACATTTATTAATTCACAGGGTTATGCGGTAGTCGATACACTTGTTGATATTGATAAAATGGAAAATCATAACGAACGTCCTGAGGTTGTTGCGGCTAGACGGAATGGTTATGGATGTGACATAAGAAGGTCCGTAACACTTAATAAGAATTCTTATTATTATGCAGTTGCACTTGATAATGGATATGTGCTAAGAGTTTCAAGGGAAGTAAGCAGTATGACGAGTATTATGACAAGTATGTTCCCTGTTATAATTGTGTTATGTGTAATTCTCTTTATAATCTGTATGATAAGTTCACATTTTCTGACAAAAAGCATTGTTGAGCCGATTGAGTATCTTGCCAATAATATGGATGCTTCGGAGTCGGTTAAAGTATATAAGGAGCTTGTTCCATTTGTTACAACTATTAAAAGGCAGCATGAGGATATTATGCGCAATGCCAATATGAGGCAGGAATTCACGGCAAATGTTTCGCACGAATTAAAGACACCGCTGACATCAATATCAGGTTATTCTGAGCTTATTGAAAGTGGTATGGCGGCAGGTGATGATGCCAAGAGATTTGCAGGTGAAATACATAAAAGCTCACAAAGACTTCTCTCACTTATCAATGATATTATAAGAATATCAGAGCTTGATGCCATATCGACAGAAGAAATATTCGAGACAGTTAATCTGTATGAAACAGCCAGGTCAACGGTGCAGATGCTTGAGATAAGTGCACAGAAGCACAGTATTATTATTGATGTTACAGGAAGTGATGTTAAAATTACTGCTGATAAGCAGATGCTTGAGGAGCTTATATATAACCTGTGTGATAATGCGATACGTTACAATAATCCGGGTGGAAAAGTTAAGGTATCTGTGTATACAAGACAGAATAATGGTGTGACAGAAAATGTTCTTGAAGTAGCGGATAACGGCATAGGAATACCTAAGGAACATCAGGACAGGATATTTGAAAGATTTTACAGAGTTGATAAGAGCAGGTCAAAATCTACTGGTGGTACAGGACTTGGGCTTGCGATTGTAAAGCATATAGTAGCCAAACACCATAATGCACATATAGAGCTTGAAAGTGAATTAGGAAAGGGAACTACTATAAGAGTTGTATTTGCTGATAATATGACAGTATAGGCAGTATACTGATTTGATATTAGTAGGTATCAAAGTCGGGGCTTTTGACCCCGACATCATTATATAATTAAATATACAAATATTGTAGTTAAAGTATGTAAATATTGCAGTTAAATATGTAAATAAAGGTTGACGTTCGCTTATTAATTGATTATCTTATACGAGGTAAGTTAGTTAAGAAATGGAGCGTCAATTTTTTATGAGTAAATTATTAGCAGATAAAAAGAAATTATTTGACATTGATAAGGATAATCTGATGTTTCACAATAAAGCACTGTTTGCACTTCTTATACCAATAGTTGTCGAACAGCTGCTTAACTCATTTATGGGTATGGTGGATACTATGATGGTAAGTAACCTTGGAAGCCAGGCAATATCGGGTGTATCGCTTGTTGACTCGGTTAATAACCTTATCGTACAGTTATTTTCTGCTATGGCTACAGGTGCGGCAATTATATGTTCACATTATATAGGAATGAAAAACCGTGAGGGTGCTAACAAGGCGGCAAGACAGGTTGTGCTTACAGTTGCCACAATAGCGGTTGTCATAACTATAGCAGGACTTATATTAAGAAGACCTCTTTTAAGTTTTATATTTGGTAAAGTAGAACCTGAGGTTATGAGCAATGCAGTAACATATTTTCTGTATACAGCTTTAAGTTATCCATTTCTTGCGCTGTTTAGTGCAGGCTCAGCGATATTCAGGTCGTGTGGTAATTCAAGATATCCTATGATGGTATCAGTAATCTCTAACGTAATAAATGTATGTGGAAATGCACTTCTTATGTTTGTATTTAATATGGGAGTTGCAGGTGCAGCTATATCAACACTTGTATCAAGAGTGTTCTGTATGGTTGTTATATTTATAGCATTATCCAAGCCAAAGATAGATATTGTTGTGTCAGAATATCATAAGATAAGACCGGATTATAAGCTTATAGGTTCGATACTTGCGATAGGTGTTCCATCAGGAATTGAGAACAGTATGTTCCAGTTCGGTAAGCTTGCAATCCAGTCAACAGTATCAACTATGGGAACAGCGGCTATTGCGGCACAGGCTATGACTAATATATTAGAAAATGTTAATGGTGTCTTTGGAATAGGTGTTGGTATGTGCCTTATGACTGTTGTAGGACAGTGTCTTGGAGCAGGAAGAAAGGAAGAAGCCAAGTATTACATAGTAAAATTGTGTGGGATAGCAGAGATTGGAATTATTGTATCTTGTATTATTGTGTATGCGCTTGTACGTCCTATAACGGTTCTTGGCGGAATGGAGACAGACAGTGCAAGAATGTGTATAGAGATGGTTGGTGCGATAACAATATATAAGCCAATTGCGTGGGTATTCTCATTCGTTCCAGCATACGGAATGAGAGCGGCAGGAGATGTAAAGTTCTCAATGATAACATCAATGACAACTATGTGGTGTTGCAGGGTTGCATTGTGTATTGGTCTTGTTAAGGTATTCAATATGGGACCAATGGCAGTGTGGTATGGTATGTTCGCAGACTGGACAGTAAGAGGAATAGTCTTTGTAAGCAGATACTTTAGCGGTAAGTGGATTAAGAAGGTTATATAGTATATAGCATATGGAATGGGCATTTAATACAATGATTAAATTGTTAACAGATTAAATGGTAAATTAATAAAGGTAAACGGTTAAAAAATGGAAAATCTATTACATTAACGGTTGAAATTATATATAATATCGGTTGACAAATGGAAACTTGCCTCCTATACTTTAATTAAAGTAACTTATAGACATTAGACCTATTATACGGAGGTGCTGCATATGACTATTCAGGAGATGAGAGATAAGAAGAAAGAAAAAGGCTACACATATGCGCAGATGGCAGAGTTATCGGGAGTACCATTAGGAACAATACAGAAGATATTTTCTGGTGAAACAGAAAGTCCACGTTATGATACGCTTCTGGCACTTGAACACATTTTTACAGAGCAATCTGTAGTGTGTGAGGCTGCTGCTTCTTATAAGACTGACAGGAATGGAAGATACACGCTTGATGATTATTATGCACTGCCAGAGGATCAGAGAGTTGAGTTAATTGATGGATATTTCTATACAATGCTGTCGCCTACATTTGGACATCAGTCAATTGGTGGGGAGATATATCGTCAGATTGCTAATTATATTATGGAGCATAACGGAAGCTGCCGTCCATTTATTGCACCGGTAGATGTACAGCTTGACTGCGATAATAAGACAATGGTTGAGCCAGATGTTGGCATAATATGTGACCCTTCCAAGATTAAGAGATTTGGAATATATGGAGCACCGGATTTTGTTCTTGAAGTAATATCTCCATCTACTAAGAAAAGGGACTATGCCCTTAAGTTGTCAAAGTATATGGAAGCTGGCGTCCGCGAATACTGGATAGTGGATTTCGTGCAGGCGAAGATACTTGTGTATTATTTTGAAGGTGATAATTACCCTGTTATATATGGATTTGACAAGCCGGTTCCAGTGAATATCTATGGTGGAGACCTTGCTATAGACTTTTCTAATATTGCTAAGTGGCTTGAGGAAGGGATGGAATAAGGAAAGTGCCGATAAAAAAGTGCCGATATAAAGAGTGCCGATAAAATTCGAGAGAAATAAAAATATAAGCTGTAAATGCAAATCATCTTAGCATTTACAGCTTATTGTTATGTATATTTAATTAATGAACATTAAATGCTTTAATTCCAGGATATACGGCTGAGTCACCGAGTTCTTCTTCAATTCTAAGTAACTGGTTATACTTAGCAACACGTTCTGAACGAGAAGGTGCACCAACAGGCATAATCATAAATTCCTGAACATCAAGTCCAGATGATAAAGCGTGACAGCCACCATTAATAATATTCATCATAGGAACTGGGAGTCTGTTGCCTGAAATTCCACCTAAGAATTTATAAAAAGTTAGAATGAACTAATGTAGATTAGAAGTTAATAACTCAAAGCGATAATATTTATCATATGGGTGTTTAGATACAGAATTTATTCTGAATAGCACTGATTAAATACCAAATAACACATCTCAATTGAAAGTGTATAGTCATTGTGATACATTTTATTTATGAATAAAGAAATGAGGATTAGTATGAAAACAGTAGAGATAGCAGTATGTGATGATGAACAAGTGCATATAGACAGAATTGTTAAATATATAGAGGTATATTCGGAAGAATCTGAAATAAATATTAATATAACATCATATAATTCAGGAATGGCATTGTTGAAGGATATAGAAAATGATGATTTAAAGTATGATATTATATTTCTTGATGTTGAAATGCCAGAAATTAATGGAGTAGATATAGCAAGGCAGATACGTAAAATTACACAAGATGTAATAATATGTTTTGTGACGAGTTTTGATAAATACGCAATACAAGCTTATGGTGTTGAAGCATTAGCATATGTTGTAAAACCAGTTGCATATGCTGAATTGAAAAGAGTGCTGTCAAGAGCTGTTGTATTGGTGCAATATACATTTGATTATAAGGAAGCAGAGGAACGGTACATAGAGGTTCCTGTTTCGAGAAATACCCGAATAGTAGACGTAAGGACTATACAGTATATTGAAAAACGAAGAAATCAATGCGTTTTACATTGTACAGATGCAGAGATAACGTGTTATGAAACATTAAAGAAGATTTGTAGTAAGTTAGATCAAAATATATTTATATATGTGCATCAAGGGTATATAGTCAATTTTGATGCAATAAAAGAAGTTAAAGAAAATGTGGTATGTCTTGGGGATGGCGTTGAAGTGCCACTAAGCAGAAGTCATTATAAAGAAGTGAAGAATAGGCATATGAGTAAAATAAGAAAGCTGCTTGAAGAAAGAAAAATGTAGAGATAACACTATTGTTAATTACAGATAATAATTAAATACTATTATCTGTAATTAGGAATAAGTATATCAACAATGAAGGTAGTATCATTGTAGTTAATATCAATTGTGCCACCGTATTTATTAACATTATTCGTAACACTAATAAGACCTAATCCGTGCAAAGGATTAGCCTTAGAGACAGAAGAAGGTTTGCTTGAGATAAAGCGACCTTCTCTTTTTTTGATTTTTTCGTGGTGATTATTTTCACAATGTATTGCCAGATATGTATCTGCCTGTTTAATAGCAAGATTAATATATCCGTTATCGAGTTTGGAAGCGGCAGTTATAGCATTATCTAATATGTTTCCAAGCACTGTTATGAGAGTAAAGTCATTTATATAGATGTTGTTAAAATCTAGCTGGGTATCAAAGGCTATTTTATTATCATCACATATGAGCTTTTTAGAGTTAAGAAGTGCTGATATGGTAGATGAAGTGGAAGATATAGCCTGAGTCTGGTTAAGTTCATCAGTTATCTTATGTATGTAATCGTGAATTTGTTTATTTTTACCATCAACAGACAAACTGTCAATAATAAGAAGGTGATTTTTCATATCGTGTCTTAATGTGTGGAGCTGTTGTAATTTATCGTCAATCTGAGAATTATATTCAGATTCCATAGCAGCTTTTTCAATTTGAATTTTATTCATAGCATTTTCTTCAAGAGTAATTGCAATTCTACTATAAGTAGTAAGACAAAATATGATTATTAGCGCGATTAATATAAAAAACATAGGAATAAGCATCTGTGAATTAAGTATTGTTGGTTCAGTGAGAATAGGTGCTATTGATAAAGTGATGATAGTTGCAATTGATATAAAATCATATAGAAATATGTAGGGTTTTGCTGTACTTAATGATTTGATTTTTTTAGTATTAAAATATATACAGGCAATAATATAAGAAATGATAATACCAGAAGTCGAATTATAATGTGTGTAAAGTTGATTTGAAGCAATTTGTAATAAATCTCTAAAAAATAATGCATGCAGTAATATAATTATAAATGTAGAAATATAATCATACATAAAATATTTAATGGCAGTAATGAGGCGTTTGATAAGTGCTCCGTTGCAGCTTACTAAAATATAGGCAAGTATAATAATATTTAATATATATACGAACCAGTTAGGAAAAGTTATTATTGCATAGAATATTCTAAATGTTAAAAAAATAGGTCTGAGTATGTGTTTATAATATGATTTATAACCGTGATTTTTAATAAACAAATCAATAATTAGAAAATCAAAGAAATTCTCAATTGTGTCAAAAAATATATTGTAAAAATTCATAAATCCCCCCTGTAGTAACAATATTATTATACAGAATATAAAAATTAAGTCAATTTTTACCAAATAGCACAGTTTAAATACCAAATAGCACATGTTTATTGCATTAGAAATATAGAAGTGATATGTTTGCTGAGAAAGGAGATGATATATATGAATTATAAAAAACAATTAAAAGAAATGTCAGAATTGGAACAAATAAACATAGTTGGTGGAAGTTCAAAAGGAAAAGTAACATATTGGAAAAATGTTTATGATGTATTGTTAGATTTGTTTGGAATGAAGTAAAAATAGTTCTTAAAAATTATAATCCCATTTATAGATACATATAGGGGTATAAGTCTAAAGAATTTGTAAGATAGTTATAAATCAGATTTGCAAAAAGCAAACTGTTTTATATATAAAGGGAAATTTTGATAAATTGCGCAAAATATCAAATTTTTTAATGGTTAATGCTTATAAAAAGTACCTAGGTAGAGATTATCACTTTTTATATAAGTGTAAAAAATATATAACAAAGGAGATTTATTAAAATGGAATTAACAATGAGCAATGGGTTATGTGAAATGAGTGTAAATGAAATTCTGTTACTTGATGGAGGAGAATGGAGTTGGAGTGATTTTGGAGCTTCAACAGCAGGTAATTGTGTAGGAGGTGCAGCGGCAGGAGGAGTCACAGCGGTATGCACAGGAGGAACATTTTGGCCTGCTGTAGGAGTTGGAGCTCTTGGAGGAGCTGTATGGGGAGCAGGAAGCTATTCAGTAGGACAGCTTTGGAAAGGATTATTTGGATAATATTAAGTTATATCTAATTAGTTATTAAATTTTTTGCAATACTGTGGATTGTAAAAATTGTTATTTGATTAATTATCAAAACAACCCACAGTATTGTATTTTAAATTTATTGCATATATATAAAGTAATTATATGGAGGATACTTTAAATGAGATGTACAAACTGTCAAAGTCAACAAATGGTTAAAATGGCTCTTATAGCAAATCAGATTTGGAAGATAAAAGTTGTTAATGAGATTAAGAAAAATAAGTATGATAAAAAATCTGAAAAAGGAATAAATGCATATTTATGTGAAGAATGTGGACATATAGATTTATGGTTAGAGGATAATAAAAATGAATAAAAGATACAAATATTGCTTGAGTAGTATAAATGCATTTTGTGGCGTGCTTAGTATTATGTTGTTAGTAGATTATAATAGAATTCTTATAATATTAATTATATTAGTATTATTTGTGGTTAATGTTTATTTATTAAAAAAATAAAAACTTGAATTTGATTAAATAGTTGCATATATATTTATAGAAAAATAGGTTTTGATAAAATGTTTACTGATGAATATTACCAATTAAGGTTTAAATTGTATCAGCGATTGGAGTGCTAGACAAATGAGATATTATTGTGTAAAACAACACGACATAACAGACTGTGGGGCAGCCTGTCTTGCAACAATTTGCAAGCAAAATGATTATAAAATTGGAATTACCAGAATTCGTGAAGTTGCCGGAACAGATAAGCAAGGAACGAATGTCTATGGAATAATAAAAGCCGCAGAAACATTAGGTTTTAGTGCTAAAGGTGTAAAAGGAGATAAAGAAGCATTTTTTTCAGAGTTTCCATTACCTTGCATTGCACATGTAATAATGGATGGCAATTTATTGCACTATGTAGTTATACATAAAATAACAAAAAAACAAGTTGTTATTGCTGATCCAGGAGCAGGCATTGTAAAACTTACACCAGAGGAGTTCTTTGGAGATGTTCATAAGGAGGGAAAACCACCAAAATATCAGTGGAGTGGAGTACTAATACTTCTTGTGAAATCAGAAAGTTTTCAAACAGGAGATGAAACTAAAGGTTTATTTCAGAGATTTATACATTTATTATTACCACAGAAAAAATTGATAATTCATATATTTATAGCTTCACTTATATATACAATATTAGGCATATTAGCAGCATTTTATTTTAAAGTTTTAGTAGATGATATTTTACCAGACAGTTTGATGAAGACACTCACAACATTGTCAATTGGAATAATTGTATTGAATATTTTTAAAGTTATTTTAAATGCTTTTAGAACACATCTTTTATTATATTTAAGTCAGAAACTTGATATAGCATTATTATTAGGATATTACAGACACGTTTTGGAACTTCCGATGAATTTTTTTGGAACAAGAAAAGTAGGAGAATAACACAAAACAAACAAATGGTCTGTAATATTTTACAGATTTAAAATAATTTTCACCAAGCAACGCAGAGCCTGTTGATAATGCAAATACACATTGAAACCAATAAAGTTTTATGTTAGAATAGACCCAATATAACAATAACAGTGCGAAGCCGCATATACAGGAGGTTTTAGATACAATGGAAGCATACAAGCAGGAATTTATAGATTTTATGGTTGAGAGTGATGTGTTAAAGTTTGGAGATTTCACATTAAAGAGTGGAAGAAAGTCACCATTTTTTATGAATGCAGGTGCATATGTAACAGGTACACAGCTTATGCGTCTTGGCGAGTATTATGCTAAGGCAATTCACGAGACATATGGTGATGATTTTGATGTTCTTTTTGGACCAGCATATAAGGGAATTCCAATCAGCGTAGTTACAGCCGTTGCTTATGCTAAGCTTTATGGTAAGGAAGTGCGTTATTGTTCAGACCGTAAGGAAGAGAAGGACCATGGTGCAGATAAGGGAAGTTTCCTTGGAAGCAAGTTAAAAGATGGCGACAGAGTTATTATGATAGAAGATGTTACAACATCAGGTAAATCAATGGAAGAGACAGTTCCTAAGGTAAGAGGAGCGGCTGATGTTACAATTATCGGTCTTATGGTATCACTTAACCGTATGGAAGTAGGTCTTGGCGGCAAGGTGAGCGCGTTAGATGAGATTAAGGAAAGATATGGCTTTGAGACAAGTGCAATTGTTTCAATGGCAGACGTTGTAGAACATCTTTATAATAAAGAATGTGAAGGCAGAGTTGTCATTGACGATAAGTTAAAGGCAGCCATAGATACTTATTATGAACAGTATGGGGTGCGTAATTAATTAGTCAGTTTGGTTTATCAAGCCAGCAGGAATGGAGGATTGTTGTGGAAGAAAAATTATATAAAAAAATGAAGTCAGTTGGCGTATCAAATCTTGTGTTTGGAATTGTAACAATCGCTTTTGGTATTGGCGCTGGTGTTATGATGATAGTTAATGGAGCAAGACTTCTTGCACATAAATCAGATATATTATTTTAAATGTATATACTGCCTGATATATTATTGCAATGCTTTAACGGAGTGTTGCAATGGTATGTCAGGCATATTATATTGTGTGGAGAGAGATTATGAATAAGCAGAAGTTTCATAATGTTATGAAATGGATAATTTTTGTTATATATATGTGTCTGCTTATATACGTTGTATTCTTTGCTGAGTCAATGGGAAGGACATCGCAGACAAGACATATATACAATCTGGAACCTTTTAAAGAAATAAAAAGGTTCTGGAAATATATATTAGATAATGATTCACTTGGAAGAATAGCAAGACTTAATATTATAGGAAATGTTGTTGCGTTTATTCCTTTTGGAATATTTCTTCCAGTGCTATCTCACAGAAGAATTAAATTAATAGCAACAACTTTATATTCATTTAGTCTTTCTTTGGCAATAGAGCTTACACAGCTTATAACTATGGTTGGAAGCTGCGATGTAGATGATTTGATATTAAATTGTCTGGGAGGACTGACAGGATACATCATATATGCAGTCTGGTACAAAATTATTAGAAGAGAGGATTAAGCGTGAAATTATTTAATAAATACAAGTTTTCGGATAAAAGGCAGTCGCTTGGTGGAATAATATCTACCATAATGGGTCTGCTTGCATTGGCTTCCTTAATATATGGCGTGTATTTATCTTACAAAGCTGAAGGATATGCAGGTTTAAAGGTAGGAAGTCTTGGACTGTTAAGTCTGTTATTTTCAATAATAGGTTCAGTAATCGGGCTTCTTAGCTTTAAGGAAGATGATAAATTCTATACTTTATCGAAGGTGGGCTCACTGTTATGTGGAATACTCGCAGTATTTATGGCAGCGGTATTCCTTATGGGTATAGTGTAATTGCTAATATATTTTTGTGTAACAATAAAGAATAATATAATAGTTGTGCAGTATTAGAGATTAGTACATTTGTTGTGTGACAATGTAAAATAATAGGATTGTTATATATATAGTAATGGATATTAATATATATATTTATTATAGAAATGGAGATTAATATGTTTGATGATAATATAGAAGAAAGATATTCGCTTGCAATAGAAAGAATATCAGAGATTAATAAAGATGATGAGCTGTCAGATTATGGTGCTGGCAGTTATGCTGATTATTTTAAAAATGTATCGGCGTTTATACTGCTTATGGATAAGCTCAAGAATGATATAGCTGGCAAAGTATTTGATAACGCTTCATTAGAGGAGCTTGGCGAATATAACAGGGCTTTATATAAAGATGTGACAGGAGAAGCCTATAATACAAGTTATGCTAATCCAAGAGTTAGTGTTAGGTGCTTTGGAGAGCAGTGCGGAAGATTATTCTCAATGGTATATATGGAAATCAGGGGTCTGATTGTATATATGTATGAGCGAAGATTAGCAGATGCAACAGCACTTATTGAGCTGTTTATTGAGCTTTACTGCATAGTTAAGGACTGTGCGGCTGATAATACAGAGGCTGATTATAAGCATCTTAAGGAAGCAGTCTACTGGTATGTAAGTGATTACAGTGATGACCATATTGAATACAGGATAAGGGAACTTATAGACCCATCACTGGATTTTGCTGTAAGAATTATTATGGACAGCGATTTGAATGATTTAAGATATCTGTACAGATATGGGGAATATATTACTGATAATGAAATTAAAATGGCACAGCATTTGAACTCATTATCTGAACAGCAGATAAAAGATATGGCGGCAACATTTACAGAAGGATACCGAAAGGGATTTATTCTTGGCAATAAGCCGTTAGAGAAGAAGCAGACTGTCAATATCAGATACTGCGTAGGCTTTGAAAGACTTGTAAGAGAAGAGATAAAGCAGTTTGAGGCAATGGGGCTTAAGCCTACTATATACAGGGCGGCAGTTAATTCAATTAACAAGCGTATGCATATTAAGATAGGCTATTATGGCGCAAGTCCTAATAAACAGATGGAATTTGACCATAGATTTGATAATGCACTATATCTTGACGGAGATTTTGTTGAGAGAAAGCTTGGTGCATTAAAAAATGCGTATGAAAAGCATAAAGAGCTTGCCGATGTACACGGCGGTCCTGCTGTTATGGAAGTATTTGGTGAGAAGCCATTTGAGCCAGATGATGCTAAAGAATGTTATCATCTTGATGATAAACAGCAGAAGCTTATAGTCAAATATAATAATGAATCAGGAGCTATAGTTAATTCATATATTAAAGGCGAGGAGAGAAGCTTTACTATAATAGCTTATCCATCACCAGAGGCAGGCGACAAGTTCACTGAGATTTTTGATGAGATTGTCAAGATAAATACTCTTGATTATGACAAGTACAAGGTTGTCCAGCAGAGAATTATAGATGTGCTTGATACAGCAGAGTATGTCAGGGTCAAAGGCTGTAACGGCAATGAAACGGATATGAAAGTATCTATAATGAAGGTTAATGATGGCAGTAAGCAGACAGTATTTGAGAACTGCCTTGCAGATGTTAATATACCGCTTGGTGAAGTATTTACATCGCCAGTCCTTAAGGGAACAGAGGGCGTGCTTAATGTAAGCAAGGTATATCTTAACGACATTAATTTCAAGAACCTTAAGGTGCATTTTAAAGATGGTTTTGTCACGGATTATATGTGTGATAATTATGAGGATGAGAAGCGTTGCAAGGATTTATTTAAAGAAAATGTCCTGTTTAACCACAATACACTTCCAATCGGTGAATTTGCAATAGGAACTAATACTACAGCATATGTGTCAGCGAACAGATATGATATTGTGTATCTACTTCCAATTCTTATTGTTGAGAAAATGGGACCACATTTTGCACTTGGTGATACGTGCTATTCAAGGTCAGAGGATGTTGCAGTGTTCAATCCTGATGGCAAGGAGATAATCTCAAGGGATAATGAGGTGTCTTTATTAAGAAAGAGTGAGCCTGACAAGGCATATTACAATTGTCATACAGATATTACAATTCCATATGATGAAATTGGAAGAATATCAGTTGTAGACTATTCAGGAAAAGAAACAAGCATAATAGAAAATGGAAGATTTGTGCTTTCAGGAACTGATATGCTTAACGAACCGTTTGAAGATTAAAACAGACATTTGTTCAATAACACGGTTTATGTTAAATTCCTTGACGATATATCTAAAACAAAGTAAAATATTATAGGTATTGTATTATATTATCTGTTTAATTATCCAGATGGATGATTTATCAGATAATATGAAATGATAAGTGATTTAATATTATTTTAAGATGATAGTTGTATTTCTATCAGAATGGAGGAAGTTAAACATGGCTTTAGTAGGAATAGTTATGGGTAGTGATTCTGATATGCCTGTTATGGCAAAGGCAGCAGACATATTAGACAAGTTAGGTATCTCATATGAGATGACAATTATCTCTGCTCACAGAGAACCAGATGTATTCTTTGAATATGCGAAGACAGCAGAACAGAAAGGATTCAAGGTTATCATTGCAGGAGCAGGAATGGCAGCACATCTGCCAGGAATGTGTGCGGCAATATTCCCTATGCCAGTTATTGGTATTCCAATGCACACAACTTCTTTAGGTGGTAGAGATTCGTTATATTCAATAGTACAGATGCCAACAGGAATTCCTGTTGCAACAGTTGCTATTAATGGTGGTGCTAATGCAGGTATTCTTGCAGCTAAGATTCTTGCGACATCAGATGAACAGCTTCTTGAAAGGCTTAAGAATTATACTAAGGAATTAAAGGAAAGTGTTCAGGCTAAAGATGCAAGACTTCAGGAAGTAGGATACAAGAATTACTCAAAGTAATTAAAATATCAGATTGTCGTTAAATTATAAAATGGTGCTTATAAAGCATACATAGTTATTCGCAGATAAGCTGCGTAAGAATGGAGGATTACAATGGATTACAAGAATGCTGGTGTTGATATCGAAGCAGGTTACAAGTCAGTTGAATTAATGAAAGATGCGGTCAAGTCTACATTCAGACCAGAAGTGTTAGGTGGTATCGGTGGATTTTCAGGTGCATTTTCACTTGAGAAGATTAAGCAGATGGAAGACCCGGTTCTTCTTTCAGGAACAGATGGCTGTGGAACAAAGGTTAAGCTTGCTTTTATTATGGATAAGCACGATACAATCGGTATTGATGCAGTTGCAATGTGTGTTAATGATGTTGTATGTGCAGGTGGAGAACCTCTTTTCTTCCTTGACTATATTGCATGTGGAAAGAACTATCCAGAAAAGATTGCAACAATCGTAGGTGGTGTAGCAGAGGGCTGCCGTCAGTCAGAATGTGCACTTATCGGAGGTGAAACAGCAGAACACCCAGGACTTATGCCAGTAGATGAATATGATGTTGCTGGATTTGCTGTAGGTGTTGTAGATAGAAAAGACCTTATAACAGGTGAGAATATTAAGCCGGGCGATACACTTATCGGTATTGCTTCAAGTGGTGTTCATTCTAATGGATTTTCACTTGTAAGAAGTGTATTCACAATAACAGAAGAGTCACTTAATACATATTACGATTCACTTGGCAATACACTTGGAGAGGCTTTACTTGCTCCAACTAAGATATATGTTAAGACTATGAAGTCTATTAAGAACGCAGGAGTTCGTGTTAAGGGATGCAGCCATATCACAGGTGGCGGTTTCTATGAGAACATTCCAAGAATGTTACCAGATGGTGTAAGAGCTGTTGTAAAGAAAGACAGCTATGAAGTTCCTCCAATCTTTAAGATGTTACAGACAGATGGCGAGATTGAAGAAGATATGATGTATAACACATTTAATATGGGTATTGGTCTTGTACTTGCAGTAGCCCCTGAGGACGTAGATACAACTATGGAAGCTATTAAAGCTGCTGGTGAGACACCTTATGTTATCGGTAATATTGAAGCAGGTGAGAAGGGAGTAACTTTATGCTAAGAATAGCTGTTATGGTATCTGGAGGTGGAACTAATCTTCAGGCTATAATTGATGGTGTAAAGGACAAGACAATTACTAATACACAGATTGCTGCTGTTATAAGTAATAATGCTAATGCTTATGCTCTTACAAGAGCTAAAGAGAACGGAATACCAGCTTATTGTGTATCACCTAAGGATTATGCTACAAGAGATGAATTTAATAAAGCACTTCTTGAAAAGGTTAATTCGCTTAATGTAGACCTTGTTGTGCTTGCGGGCTTCCTTGTTAAAATTCCAGAAGAAATGGTACACGAATACAGCCATAGAATTATTAATATCCACCCATCACTCATCCCATCTTTTTGCGGTGTAGGCTTTTACGGACTTCACGTTCACGAAGCTGCACTTGCCAAAGGTGTTAAGGTTACAGGTGCAACAGTGCATTATGTAGATGAAGGAATGGATACAGGAGAGATTATATTCCAGAAAGCTGTTGAAGTTAAAGATGGTGACACGCCAGAAATTCTTCAAAAGAGAGTTATGGAACAGGCAGAATGGAAGTTACTGCCTGCCGCTATTAACAAGATAGCTAATGAACATGATAACTAGAAAGACTAGATTATATTGGAGGAAGAACAGATGAAGGTTTTAGTTGTAGGCAGCGGTGGACGTGAGCACGCCATATGCTGGAAGATAAGCCAGAGCCCTAAGGTTGATAAGATATATTGTGCACCTGGTAATGCAGGTATTGCTGAGGTTGCGGAATGTGTTGATATTAAAGCTATGGAATTTGATAAGCTTGTTGCATTTGCTAAGGAAAATGCAATCGACCTTACTGTAATTGGTATGGATGATCCACTTGTTGGCGGTATTGTTGATGCATTTGAGGCAGAAGGTTTAAGGGTATTCGGACCTAGAAAGGATGCAGCTATACTTGAGGGTTCAAAGGCATTTTCTAAGGACCTTATGAAGAAATACAATATACCAACAGCAGCATATGAGACATTTACATCTGCTGATGAAGCTAAGAAGTATCTTGAAACAGCTAAGTATCCTATCGTTCTTAAGGCTGATGGTCTTGCACTTGGAAAGGGCGTTCTTATATGTGAAGACAAGCAGATGGCACTTGACGGTGTAGACGAGCTTATGCTTGACAAGAAGTTCGGTTCAGCAGGTAATACAATTGTAGTAGAAGAATTTATGACAGGACGTGAAGTTTCAGTTCTTTCATTTGTTGACGGTAATACGATAAAGATAATGTCTTCTGCACAGGATCATAAGAGAGCCAAGGACGGAGATCAGGGGCTTAATACAGGTGGTATGGGTAACTTCTCACCATCACCATTTTATACTAAGGAAGTTGATGATTTCTGCAAGGCACACATATATCAGGCAACAGTTGATGCGATGAAGGCAGAGGGAAGACCATTTAAGGGTGTTATATTCTTTGGACTTATGCTTACACCAGAAGGTCCTAAGGTACTTGAATATAATGCAAGATTTGGTGATCCTGAAGCACAGGTTGTTCTTCCAAGAATGGAGAATGATATAATTGATGTATTTGAAGCGTGCATAGACGGAACATTAGATAAAATAGATCTTAAGTTTACTGATAATGCGTGTGTATGCGTAGTTCTTGCATCAGACGGTTACCCACTTGAGTACAAGAAGGGCTTTGAGATAACAGGTATGGAGAATTTCAAGGGTAAAGATTCATACTTTTTATTCCACGCTGGTACTAAGTTCAACGAAGAAGGCAAGGTTGTTACTAATGGTGGACGAGTTCTTGGCGTAACAGCATTAGGTGAGGATTTAAAGAAAGCCCGTGCTAATGCTTATGAAGCGACAGAATGGGTTAATTTTGATAATAAATATATGCGTCACGATATAGGTAAAGCTATAGACGAAGCATAATTGTTAATTGAATGTGTTTAAGTAACTCCCGCCACATATAATGGTGGGAGTTATTGTGTAATAATTGTAATAATGGAGGACAATGGAATGAAGATTACATCTGTAAAAGGTACTAATGATTATCTTCCTAATGAAGTAGAGATAAGAGATTATCTCCAGAATGAAATATTAAAAGTATATGTAGAGAATGGTTTTGAACATATAACAACTCCGGTTATTGAAGATATTGAAAATCTTGATAAGAGTGATGGTGGAGAAAACCTTAATCTTATATTTAAGATTATGAAGAGAGGCGACAAGCTTGACAAGGCACTTGCAAGCGGAGTTACTTCACAGAATGAAAATGTTCTTGCAGATATGGGCTTAAGATATGACCTTACACTTCCTTTAAGCAGATATTTTGCTAATAATAAGGATAAGCTTACACTTCCAATGAAGTGTATACAGATGGACAGAGTGTACAGGGCAGAACGTCCACAGAAGGGCAGATTAAGAGAATTCGTACAGTGTGATATAGATATTATAGGTTCTGACTCAAGAGATTCAGAGGTTGAGCTTATACTTATAACAACTAAGGCACTTAAAGCTATAGGAATGAAGAACTTTAAGGTTAAAGTTAATGACAGACGACTTTTAAGAGCATTTCTTATGGACTGCGGATTTGAAGAAAGCCAGCTTGACAGTGTATGTATAACATTTGATAAGATGGATAAAGTTGGTCTTGAGGGCGTTAAGAAGGAACTTGAGGAGAAGGAATTCGCAGAAGCAGCTATAGCCAAGTTTACAGGATTTCTTGCAAATGTAAGCAATCCACAGGAGATTTCTTTAGAGTCAGTTAAAGATATTCTTGTAGATAAAGCACCAGCAGAAAGCCTCGAATATATTATGAAGTCAGTTAATGAGCTTTGTAATGGTGAGTTCGATGTTGTATTCGACCTTTCATTAGTAAGAGGACAGGGATACTACACAGGAACAGTATTTGAAGTTGAAAGCATTGACTTTAAGGGTGCTATTGCAGGCGGTGGAAGATATGATAACCTTATTGGCAAGTTCTTAGGACAGCAGGTAAGTGCAGTAGGATTTTCTATCGGATTTGAGAGAATATTCTCTATACTTATGGAACACGGAATTGACCTTCCTAATAAGGGCAATAAGATAGCAGTAATGTATGATGAGGGCGAGCTTACAGCAGCTTATAAGCTTGCAGAAAAGTACAGGGCAGAAGGCAAGATATGTTCGCTTTATGTTAAGCCAAAGAAGATGGGCAAGTTCTTAGGAAAGCTTGAAGAAAGAGGTTATGCAGGCTTTATTAATGTAAGTAATGATGACGGGATAAGTTATTTTGAGAACTAATAATTAAAATAGAACTTCGGGTAATCTATGAACAAACTGGATATAGATTACCCGAAGTTTTTACATACGTCTGTATAGAAAGAGTGTTACAGACGGCTGTGTCTGATGTAAAAAGTTTATCTGAAAGACTTAAATGCCTTACGCAGTTAGTTCCTTGCCTTGGCAAGTGCACTGTCTATAGCTGATAACAGCATAGTTGCTGTATATTTACTGCTTGCATTGTAGGTGATATTATCTGTTGAGCCGTTGTTGATAACGGCGGTCTTTATCTCATCAAATGAAGAATTAAGCATAGGATACATAGTCTGCACGGACTCTGAAAGATTAATCATTTCGATATTGTTGATATTGTCGGAGTCAACTGTAACCTGAATATCTATAGGAGTACCATTAAGAAGTATTGAGGAAGTGTATACACCTGGTGAATATGTAGGACAAGATGTATTCTTTTTTACTGTGTCAGTGCTGGTGCTTATATTAACACCTGTACTTTTGGCAGCATCTGAACTGCTTCCGCCAAATATAAATATTGCCGCTAATATAATAAGAGCAGCAATTACGCATACCATAATTATCAGTTTCTTAAGTGGAATTACCACAATCCTGGTTGAACCGCTCATATATCCCCCTCATATAACACACATTTATTTTGATAAAATATATGAGCATTCATATATAAATAGAACTTATATATGGTATACTTAAATGAGTTTTATTGAATAAAAATGTGCACGGAAATGAGGATTATTATGTCATTACAACTTATACTTGGAGGATCGGGTGCTGGCAAGTCAACATATTTATATAGTTCAATAATAGAGGAGTCGATTAACAATCCAGACACAGATTATATAATTATCGTGCCAGAGCAGTACACTATGGCAACACAGAAGCGTGTAGTTGAGCTTCACCCACGAAAGGGAATTCTTAATATAGATGTCATAAGCTTTGAAAGGCTTGCTTATAGAGTATTTGAGGAGGTCGGGGCTTCTGACTATCCGGTTCTTGATGATACAGGAAAGAATCTTATAGTAAGAAGAATATTAGAACAGCACAAGAAAGAACTTCGATTCTTTAGTGGTAATATATCCAATACCGGATTTGTGGCTGAGATGAAATCAGTCATATCAGAGATGTTACAGTATGATATAACTGTTGATAAGATAGATGAAATTAATAAAACTGTTGATAATAACAGTCTGCTTGGAATGAAATTAAGTGACATTAATGTTGTTTATAGTGGATTTAGGAATTTTATAAAAGATAATTACATTACATCAGAGGAGATACTTGATCTTCTGTGCAGGAAAGTGCAGGAGTCAGAAAAGCTTAAAGACAGTGTGATAGCACTTGATGGTTTTACTGGCTTTACGCCTGTACAGTACAGGCTTATTGGTCTGCTTCTTGATATATGCACGGATATTAAGGTGGCACTGACTATAGATACAAGTGAGAAGGTTAATGTCAATGAGGGCATTGAGAACCTTTTCTATATGACTAAGGATACAGTGGCACATTTGTATAAGATATGTGATGAACAGCATATTAATATAGAAAATGCTGTGATGATTGATGATGATAATATATCACGTTTTAAGTCGTCAAAGGAGCTTGCATTTCTTGAAAAGAATATATTCAGGGCTGGAAGCAGGCATTATAATGGTCAAGTAAATGATATAGCTTTGTATGCAGGGACAACGCCGAAGGACGAATTGCAGTATATAACAGGAAAGATACTTGAGCTTACACGTCTGTCAGGCTACAGATACAGTGATATAGCGGTTGTTACAGGTGATATTGGTGTGTATGGAAAGCTTGCCGCTAATATATTTTCCCAGAATGAAATACCATTTTTCTTAGACCAGAAACGTCATATAACAGATAACTGCTTAGTGGAAATGATTACCGCAGTACTTGATATTATCGAGAAGAATTATGCCTATGACAGTATGTTCAGATATCTAAGAACAGGATTTACCCAACTTACAAGAGATGAGATAGATATTCTTGATAATTATTGTCTTGCGGTTGGCATAAAGGGCAGGAAGCAGTGGAACAATGAATGGATAAGAAAGTTCAGGACAGGAAGGGAAGATACAGACCTTGGACTTCTTAACAGATTAAGACGCGAAGTCATTACTCCAATAGATGTTCTTCACAAAGATATTAAGGAGGCAGATGGAAATGTAGCTGCCATTACCAGGGCTTTATATGAATTCATAGCCGGACTTGATTGTGAAAGAAAGCTGTCATCTATAGATGTGGATAGTGAAGAATATGGACAGATATATAAGAAGATAATAGAACTATTAGATAAGATAGTTGAATTATTAGGCAGTGAGAAGGTTACATTAAAAGAATACAATCATATTATAGCATCTGGATTGGAGGAGATTAAGATAGGACTTATACCTCCGGCTAACGACTGCGTTGTAATAGGTGATATTGAGAGAACAAGACTTGATAATATAAAGGTAATGTTCTTTGCGGGCGTTAATGATGGGTATGTTCCAAAAAAAAGCGACAACAGAAGCGTTCTTTCAGAAACAGACAGGGACAGGCTTAAGGGTATGGACGTATCATTATCAATGTCAGTCAGGGAAAAAGCGTTTATTCAGAGATTTTATTTATACCTTATTATGACAAAGACATCAGAAAAGCTTTATATAACTTATGCACGCAATGGCATGGATATGAAAGCGGTTCTTCCTTCTTACATAATAAGAATGATTAAGAAAATGTTTCCGCTTGTTAAAGAGTACGCAAGAGAGGATACATTTGCAGAACACGCATATATACGAATTCCAAAAGCAGACATTGTATGGAGCGAGGGCAATCTTAATAGAGTGCTTGCAGAGGGAATTGCACTTGAATTATATGGAAGGGAGCTTACAGGAAGCGTAACATCATTTGAACAGTTCGCTTCGTGCCAGTTCGCATATTTCTGCCAGTATGGACTTGGGCTTAAAGAGAGGGAAGAATATCAGTTTGCGGTTAATGACTTTGGTACAATTCTTCACGCTGTAATTGAAGATGTGTCAAAAAATATAAAGCAGAACAATAAATCATTCGTGCTTTTAAGTGATGAGGAAAGAAGCCAGATGGTATCAGAGAGTATCAATGCAATAGCTGAGAATTATGGCAATACGATACTTAAGGACTCAAGCCGTAATGAGTATCTTATACAGAGAATGAAGAATTACGCTGACAGGACACTGTGGGCAATTGGAAAGCAGCTTGCTGACGGAATATTCAGGCCAGATGCATTTGAGAAGGGATTTCTTACACAGATAGAAGAACTTCCGCACGATGTACTATTTTATATGAAGGGCAAGATAGACCGTATAGATGTGTGCGAGGATGACGAAAATTTATATGTCAAAGTTGTGGATTACAAGACAGGACAGTCAGATTTTAATCTTTTAAAGACATATTATGGCTTGAAAATCCAGCTCCTTACATATATGAGGGAAGCAATGATATATGAAAAGAAGAAATATGGTGACAAGAATATAATTCCAGCAGGGCTTTTATATTATAATATTCAGGACCCGATAGTTGAGGCGAAGAAAGATGATGACGAGGTCGAGGCACTTATAAGAAAAGAATTAAGAATGAAAGGCGTTGTTAATTCTAATAAGAATATTATAAGTATGATGGATTCAACAGAGGGTTCATCTGTTAATATTCCTGTCAGTTATAATAAATCTGGTGAACTTGATATGCGATACAGCAGGGTTATGACAACTGATGAGTTCGATAAGCTTGGTGAATATGTTGATAAAGAAAATGTCAATAACGCAGGAAAGATACTTAATGGAAGCATTAATATCAATCCGTATATTAAGGGTAATGAGAACAGTTGTACTTATTGTCAGTATAACAGTGTGTGTGGATTTAGCACAGATATGCCGGGTACAAGTTATCGAAGACTTCCGAATTTAAGCAAAGAAGATATATGGAAATTAATAGATGAGAATAACAGCGGTGAAGCGTACAGCAGTAGTAAAGAGCATAACAGTACAGAAAAGTATAACGATAGTGAAGAATATAACAAAGAAACTGACAGTAATTCAGAGGTGTAATGATGGCAAAGAAATGGACTGATGAACAGCTTAAGGCAATAGATACTAAGAACAGGAATATACTTGTGTCAGCCGCCGCAGGTTCAGGAAAGACAGCGGTTCTTGTTGAACGAATTATCAATATGATTACAGGTGAGAACAGCACGGATATAGACAGACTTGTTGTTGTTACATTTACCAAGGCCGCCGCGGCAGAGATGAAAGCAAGAATAAGAAACAGGCTTGATGATATGCTTGACAATAATGAGGCAGATACCAATCTTTTAAAGCAGATTGCACTTATTAACAATGCACATATAACAACAATAGATAGTTTCTGTCTGTGGATAATAAAAAATCATTTTTCAGAGATTGAATTAGACCCCGGTTTCAGGGCGGCAGATAATGGAGAGATTACACTTCTTGAGAATGATGTAATGCAGGAGCTTCTTGAGGACTATTATACAGAGGCAGATGAGGATTTTATTAATCTTGTAGAGGCTTATGGAACAGGACGTAATGACCATAATATAGAAGAACTTATTAAGAAAATATATAATCTTGCACGAAGCAATCCATGGCCTTCTGAATGGTATAAGGAAACGCTTGATATGTATGAAGCACCAGATAATTCTAACAACAGGGCGATAGCTGACCTGTATGAAAGCATTATCAATTCGCTGAGTGATTACTGCCGCAAATATGAATATATGATTGAACTTTGCCAGCACGTAGACGGTCCGGTGTCATATCTTGATGCAATCAATTCAGATTATATGAATATCAAAAGAATACTTGAAGCACCAGACTTTGATGACCTTTCGGTAAGAATAAGAAAGACGGTATTTGACAGATTAAGCAATAAGAAAATGCCTGATGCGAGGGAAGATTTAAAAGAATATGTCAAGAATGAAAGAAATAATTTCAAGAAATATATTAATTCCCTTATCAGTGGTGTGTTCACAGCAGATATTGATACATTAATGGAAGATGTGAAAGCTAATGCACCAATGATTGCTATGATGGTAAAGCTTGCTAATGATTTTGCACAAAGAATGTCAGAACAGAAAAAAGACCGTGGGATAATAGATTTTAATGATATGGAACATCTTGCACTTGATATTCTTGTAAAGAATAATGCTGGTATTATTGAGTATACCAGGACAGCAGATGAACTTGCAGAGAGCTTTGATGAGATATTAATAGACGAGTATCAGGATTCCAACCAGTTACAGGAAGAAATACTTACTGCTGTATCAAGGCAGAGAATGTCCAATTATTTCAATAATGTATATATGGTTGGAGATGTTAAGCAGAGTATATATAAGTTCAGACTTGCGTGTCCTGAGTTATTTATGAGCAAGTATGATAATTATTCATCGCAGAATGATAACTGCAAAGATACAGCACAGTATAATGACTGCGAAGATATATCATTTGGCGGTGGTGAGCAGAATATAAGTTCTTGTAAGATAGAATTACAGAAGAATTTCCGAAGCAGAAGTAATGTTCTTGATAGTACCAATGATGTGTTCTTCCGTGTTATGAATAAGAATTTCTGCGGCATACAGTATGATGATAGGCAGCAGCTTAACTGTGGGTTAGATTATCCAGCGTGTGAGGATAAAAGAAACTTCGGGCAGGACAGTGAGAAAAGCACAGATATTGTGCTTGTTGATATGTCGGGTGATGAGGACGGCGATGGAATAAGGGCAGAGGCAAGATATGCCGCATTAAGAATAAGAGAACTTATGTCAGAAGATAATGCTTATTACGTGTATGATGCTGACCTTGAAGATTACAGGAGAATAAAATATGGTGATATTGTTATTCTCACAAGAACGCTTACAGGCTGGGCAGATGTGCTTGTCAATGAACTGCTTGACTGCGGAGTGCCGGCTATGGCAGATACTGCACAGCAGTATTTTAAATTAAGGGAGATAAAGGTACTTATAAGCCTGCTTACCTGCATAGACAATCCATTGCAGGATATACCTATGGCTTCTGTGCTTCTGTCATACTTTGGAGGTTTTACGGAAGATGAATTATGCAAGATAAGAATATCAGGGAAAAAATACTCACAGAAGTTTCTTATCAGGCAGATGAAAAGCATAGCAGAGAATGAGGACGAGGATTGCGATTATAAGAAATGCAGTGCATTTATTGATAAGCTTAATGCCTTAAGAGATAAATCCAGAATAATGACTATCTATGATTTGCTGTGGGAGATTGTATACAACACAGGTTATTATGATTACGCAGGAACTATGCCGGCAGGAGCTAAAAGACAATCTAATATAGATGTGCTTCTTGACAGGGCATCTTCATTTGAGGGAACAAGCTATAGCGGACTTTTTAATTTCTTAAGATATATAGAAAGATTGCAGAAATACGACATAGATATAACCGACTCACAGGGTATGGGGGATAACGGCGACTCTGTAAGGGTAATGAGCATACATAAGAGCAAGGGTCTTGAGTTTCCGGTTGTAATTGTAGCCGGACTTAACAAGCAGATTAATAAAATGGATGCAAGAAGCAGGATTGTTATTGATAAAGAGCTTGGCATAGGTGCTGATTATGTTAATCTTGACCGCAAGACCAAGACATCTACTATTATAAAAGGGGCGATTGCAAGAAAGATTGTAAGAGATGGAATATCCGAGGAAGAAAGAGTTCTGTATGTTGCAATGACACGAGCAAGGGAAAAGCTTATTATGATGGGAAATGTCACTGACACAGACAAGGCAATGACAGGCTGGAATTCAATTGCTGACGAGATTAGAATGTCTGGAATATATTCTTATGCTGACTGCGAGAAGATAGACAAGTTCGCAGATATGGTAATTCCAGTTGTGCTTACTGGAAAGGAATACAATAAAGGAGAATTCAATATAAAGCTTATTGGCGTGGAAGAAATTAATTCTTTATTGAACAAATCGGACATTGACCAGACCGGAATCCAAGCGGCAGATGAAAGTCAGGTAGGCGAAAAAACAGCCTATGGAACTTCGCCTTTAAAGGAGCTTCCGCCATATATTAAAGACCCTGATGCAGACAGAAAAGTAAAAGTAACTGTCAGTGAGTTAAAGAAAATGCAGAATGAAGCAGATTACGAGCAAAATGCTTTTGCGGCAGACAGTATCAAAAAGGCTGTGGGCATTATGGAGGCAGAAAGAATTAAAGAAGCGGCTGGCGGTGTTAAAGAAGCAGACGGCGGGACAGAACCTGAAGCTGCAGACGAATATATTCCAACAGTTCCTAAGTTTATAAGCAGTGAAGAAAAAGAGCTTGTAAGTAATGAACGTGGAACGGCATACCACAGGGTTATGGAATGTCTGAATTATTCAAAAGCTGGAAGCACTGAGGATATAAAGAATGAAATTGACAGAATGGTAAGAGAAGAAAAGCTGTCATTAAAACAAGCTGAATGCATAAAGCTTAAGGATATAGATACATTTGCAGGATCATCAATAGGTGAAAGAATTAAGCGTGCATATGCTTACGGCTGGGTGAAAAGGGAACAGCCATTTGTATTTGAATATGACAGACAGCTTGTACAGGGGGTCATTGACCTGTATTTTATTGAGGACGGACAGCTTGTTATAGTTGATTATAAGACTGACCGGGTGTTAAGAGGCAGGGCAGGAGAGGACGAGCTTAGAAGAAGATATTCTATCCAGCTTGATTACTATGCTATGGCACTGTCACAGATAACAGGCTTAAAGGTTAAAGAAAAAGTAATATATTCCTTTGCACTGGGAAGAAGCTTAACTGTAGAGTAATTATCTGGAATAGGTAATAGAATAAACTGAGTAGTTTATAAAATAGTCCGGCACTAAGTAGTTGAATTAAATTGATGGATACTATATACTAGATTAGTTAAAGTGTAAAATGATTTAAGAAATGGAGAAATTATGTCAGATATTACAAGTGAAATTAAGAAAAGAAGGACATTTGCAATCATATCCCACCCGGATGCTGGTAAGACAACACTTACTGAGAAGTTTTTGTTATATGGTGGTGCTATTAATCTTGCTGGTTCTGTAAAGGGTAAGAAGACAGCGAAACACGCAGTATCAGACTGGATGGAGATTGAGAAGGAAAGAGGTATCTCTGTAACATCTTCAGTACTTCAGTTTAATTATGATGGATATTGCATTAATATTCTTGATACACCTGGACACGAAGATTTCTCAGAGGATACTTATAGAACTCTTATGGCTGCTGACTCAGCCGTAATGGTTATAGATGCTTCAAAGGGTGTTGAGAAACAGACTATTAAGCTTTTTAAAGTATGTGTTATGAGACATATTCCGATCTTTACATTTATTAATAAAATGGATAGAGAAGCCAACGACCCATTCGAGCTTCTTGATGAGATAGAAAATGTACTTGGAATTGCTACTTGTCCTATCAACTGGCCTATAGGCTGTGGTAAGGCATTTAAGGGTGTATATGACAGAAAGCAGAAAGAGGTATCACTCTTTAAGGCGGCAATGAATGGACAGAAGGAAGTAGATACTAAGAATATATCAATAGATGATGATGAGCTTAAGGCAGAGATTGGTGATGATTACTGGGCTAAGCTTGAAGAAGATGTGGAACTCTTAGATGGTGCAAGTGCAGAATTTGATCTTGCCAAGGTTCAGGCAGGAGATTTAACACCTGTATTCTTTGGTTCAGCACTTACTAACTTTGGTGTAGAGACATTTTTACAGCATTTCCTTGATATGACTACATCACCACTTCCACGTAATTCGTCAGTAGGTCTTATAGACCCATTTAAGGAAGATTTCTCTGCTTTTGTATTTAAGATACAGGCTAATATGAATAAGGCACATAGAGATAGAATTGCATTTATGCGTATATGTTCAGGAAAGTTCACTGCCGGTATGGAAGCTAACCACGTTCAGGGTGGCAAGAAGATAAGGCTTTCACAGCCACAGCAGATGATGGCACAGGAAAGACACATTGTAGAAGAAGCTTATGCAGGAGATATAATAGGTGTATTCGATCCGGGTATATTCTCAATAGGTGATACTATATGTACTTCTAATAAGAAGTTCCAGTTTGATGGAATTCCTACATTCGCACCGGAACATTTTGCAAGAGTAAGACAGATTGATACAATGAAGCGTAAGCAGTTCATTAAGGGAATAAGCCAGATTGCACAGGAAGGTGCTATTCAGATATTTCAGGAATATAACACTGGAATGGAAGAAATTATTGTCGGCGTTGTCGGTGTACTTCAGTTTGAAGTTCTTGAATACAGACTTAAGAATGAGTACAATGTAGATATAAAGTTAGAGCCGCTTCCATATGAACATATCAGATGGATTGAAAATCCAGAAGAAGTTGATGTGAACAGAATTGTCGGTACTTCTGATATGAAGAAGATTAAAGACCTTAAGGGCAATCCGTTATTGGTATTTGCTAACAGCTGGTCAGTTAATATGGTGCTTGAACGTAATGAGGGACTTAAGTTATCTGAGTTTGGAAAGAACAACTAAATTGCAGATTTAATAAGGAACAAGGTGATTAGATGAACGTAAGCTACAGAGAGATTATAAAAAAAGCAGTAGCCATATTACTTATGGCAGTCATTCTTGTATGTATGGTGACAGGATTTTCGTATACATTTACCGCTAAAGCAGATGATACAATTATTGCTACAGGTTATGTTAATTATGATGTAACAAGCCTTAGAATAAGGACAGCACCTGTTAATGGAAGTGTAATTACTAAAGTAGATGGTGGATTTAAGTTCGATATATACGAAGAAGTGAATACGAGTGCGACATATAAGTGGTACAGCATAGGTTTTTATCTCAATGGTGAATACACAAGAGGATATATAACATCAGAGTATACTACTAAGGAAGCAAAGTCAGATTATACACCGGATAATAATTTTGAAGATTATCTTGAGGCACAGAATTTTCCGGCTTCATACAGGGAAAGCTTAAGGCAGCTTCACAGTGCATATCCATTATGGGTGTTTGTAGCAGACCATAATGGAAGAGACTGGGATACTATGGTTAATGCACAGAATGTATTAGGACGAAGTCTTATATATAGTTCGGCAGATGCATCGTGGAAGTCTACGGCTGATGGCTGTTATGACTGGAATACAGGTGAGTATACAGAGCTTGACAGTGGTGGCTGGGTTCAGGCATCTGAGGGACTTGTGAAATATGCACTTGACCCAAGAAACTTTCTTGATGATACATACATATTTATGTTTGAAAGTCTTTCTTATGACTCATCAGTACATAATATAGACGGTGTGCGCAATATTATAAGCGGAACATTTATGGAGAATTCAAGCCACAATCTTGACGGCTATGACTATGCTTCACTGCTTATGTATGCAGGTGAAGTATCCAAGGTAAGCCCATATCACCTTGCAACAAGAATTATTCAGGAACAGGGTGCAGACGGACGAGGCAACCAGATATCTGGAAATGTAAGCGGATACGAGGGCTATTATAATTATTACAGCCAGAACGCTTATGCAAGCGGCGGTCTGTCAGCAGTCCAGAATGGTTTGAAATATGCCAGACAGACCGACAGCTCTAATATGAGGCCTTGGAATTCGCGTTACAGGGCTGTTGTAGGTGGTGCTGTCAATCTTGGAAAATGGTACATTAACAAGGGTCAGGATACTATATATTATGAGAAGTTTGATGTTAAGAACTTCTCACACCAGTATATGACCAATGTGCTTGCACCAAGGTCAGAAGCGACAAGGGCTAAGAAGGCATATAGTTCATACACGCTTAATAATACAACATTTAAGTTTAACATTCCGGTATATGATAATATGCCATCGTCAAGATGTATAATACCAGATGGCAACCAGAGTGCGAATAATTGGTTAAAGTCATTATCAATTGATGGATATTCACTTACTCCAACATTTTCAGCGGATACAACATCATATAGTCTTATTGTAGAAAATGATGTTACAAGTATAAATGTAGCTGCTTTAGCAGCAGATACAAGTGCAAGTATAAGCGGAAGGGGGAGTCATCAGTTATCAGTAGGAGATAATGTTATTAATATAGTAGTTACAGCAGAAGATGGTGGAACAAAGACATATACAATAAATATTGTTAGAAAAGAGAAAGACTCAGGTAATACAGGTGATAGTGATGGTTTTAAAACAAACCTTAATATTGATAATGAGCAAAATATAGTTACTGGAATAGGTGTTGGAAGTAGCGTTGAAAACATAATTAACGGAAATACTTATATGAACGGATGCTATGGAAAAGTTTTGGATAGTAATGGAAGCGAAAAATCAAAAGAGTCTGTTATTGCAACAGGAGATAAGCTTATTACATACAAAAGTGATGGAAGTATATATGCACAATATGATGTTGTTATATATGGCGACGTTAATGGTGATGGTAGAATTACAAGTCTTGATATGTTATATATAAAAAGACATATTTTAGATATTAAAATATTATCAGGATCATATTTGCTTGCGGCAGATGCTAACAGAGATAATAAAGTTACAAGTGTAGATATGTTATATATAAAAAGACATATTTTGGATATTAAATATATACAACAATAAAAATGGAGAAATATAATGAAGCTAACTAAGAAGATTACAATATTTTTTTTATCACTTATTCTTGTATGTGGAATAATAATGAATTTAGTAGAAAAAAAAGATGTATCAGCGGCAGAAACAGCAAGGATATCGGTAAGTTCAGGTAATTGTGAAGTTGGAGATACTGTAGATATTACTATATCTGTAAGTGGTTCAAATATTATGCTGTGTGATTTTATTGTTAATTATGATGCAAGTATGATTACACCAGTAAGTGGTAGTTATGATGCTGGAGGAAATGGTGTATTAAGGTTTATATCTACAGATGCAACTAGTTTTAAAGTCACATTTAAAGCCATAAAACCAGGTATGGCAAGTATATCAGTTGCTAAATCAACGGCACAGATAGGTTCAATGACGGAAGACTATATGAATGTTGTTACATCCTCAGGAAGTATCACTATAACAGCTCCGCAAAGTTATTCTACAGATAATACATTAAGTTCACTTGAAATTAGCCCTGGAGTGCTTTCTCCGGCATTTTCACCAAATGTTACAACTTATACGACATCTGTGGGAAGCGATTGTCAAAAACTTACAGTAAGTGCAGTAGCAAATGACTCTAAAGCCACTGTTAGTGTTACAGGAACAAGGATGGACATAGGTCTTAATACAACAACAATTACTGTAACAGCAGAAAATGGAAGTAAAAAAGTATATACAATAAAAACAACGAAAGCAGATGATATAAAAACATCTGATAATGATAACAAAAATGATGATAATTCACAAATAGACAACACTGTTGATAATAATGATAATGGTGCTAACGCAGTTCAACAACCAACAGTAAGTGTAAATGGATACGAGTATAGTATTATATCCTCATTTGATGAACATCCACTTCCAGATGGCTATGTACAATCAGAAACGGATTATAATGGTATTAAAATTGCAGTTGGAATGGGCATAGATACTAATATAACTTTAGTGTATCTTGAAAGTGATAATGGTCAAGGCGAGAGTGGATTTTATGTATATGATACTGTGAATAGGACATTTTCAAAGTATATACAAATATATCAGCCGGATTTATCATATTGCATACTTCCTATTGATGTTTCATCAATGGAACTGCCGGATGGATATGATATGGTTAAATTAACTATTAGTGGAGAAGAAGTCGATGCCCTTCTTGATAGAACAGGCAACTACGCATTATTCTACGGCGTAAGCTCTACAGGAGAAACAGGCTGGTTCAGATACAATGTCAATGATGGCACAATACAAGGCTATGCCGGTTACAATATGGCAGATGAACAGGTAATCAACACCAACATAAAGACAGCTGACAGTGATAAGGCATTTAATACAGTCAGCAGTTATATATTCGTTATATTAGCAGTCCTTGCTGTTGTAATAATAGCATTAATAGTTGTAGTTATAGCCTTAAGCATTAAGCTTTCAAAGAGCAAAAAAGCCTTCGTAGGAGCAATGGACGGCTACGAAGACGAAGATATAGACGAGGAAGACTTAGACGATATGGAACTTGAAGATGATGAAGAAGATATCTTATATGATGACTCAGAAGATATTGATGATGAAGCATCTGATGATGATTCTCCACATCAGTCATCAGCCACACAAGATCTCCCCGAAGAATACAATGAGTCTGAGGAACTGGAACTAGAAGAAATAGACGATAAATAATAAATATCTATCGTCCACCATAAACAGCCATCAAATAGTTAAATCATAATCAGATAATAAATAGGTGACAACCACAACAGTCTGACAATAGAGCCTCAATCCCCGGTCCCCGCCTTACTGGCTTGTCCAGTAACAGGGGACGTCCCCTTTTCGTAGATCTATTGTCCGGCTGTTTTTTTACGCATAAATCCCATTTTTATATCTCTATTTCTAATTTCTATTTTTTCTCACTGAAATATATTTTAAAGCTATTCAAATATAATATATTGACAAATATATTTTACTATGCTATAAAATCTACTTAATAAATAAAACAAAATACACCCAGGGTTGAAAGAAAGCCAGCGATGCTAAAGCTAATAGAAGCATAAGAAGACGGACGCTGGGGAGCCGCCGGTCCTTAGCTGGCAGTTCCAACTGGCAGCTTAGTACCGCTGCGAGCGACACGCAGTGCAAACGTGTCTTTGTTGCTTCTATTCGCTTTAACAACGCGTCCGGGGTCCGTCTATCTTCCACCCCATCAATTTAAAGAAGGAGATGTACAAGAATGATATCTAAATTACACCAACTAAATTTACACGACAAAATAAAATACATTTACGCTACTGTAATTAAATTTATGATTTTATCAGGAATCGTAAGCATAATTGGTTTATCTCTTCTGGATATAAGATTTAATTCTTATGTAAAAGGGGCTCAGAAAGCAAATAATGCTGCTAAAGAAAGTATTATAGATATTAGTTCTGCTGCCCGCAATATAAGAGAGATGGCATTAAATGACGACAGTTCAACTTATGAGAATTATAAGAATAATGTTAAGACAGTTCTTACAGACTCCCAGACACAGCTTGATATTATAAAGAATACCAATATAATAGATGATGATTTGTATAACCAGTATGTTAAAGCACTTAATGAATGGGGCAATATCGGTTACGATATAATTAACCAGATTGAAAAGGGCGACCTTGCAAGTGCCAAGAATAAAATCCACACAGTATGTACACCTGCACTTAACAATCTTATGAGTATTGCGGATAAAATGGAGGATGAAACCAACAAAGAGGCGGATCAGGCAATATTGTTAAGTAATGTTGTGGCAGTCATAGGCGGTGTGGCTATTGTGTTATTTATTGTAATAGCGAGCCTTATATCAAAGAAAATAGGTGCTAAGATTACAGAGATGATAATAGAACCATTAAGGGATATAGATAATGTAGCTAAAGACCTTGCTAGTGGTAACCTGCACAGTGAGCTTACATACCATTCAGATGATGAATTAGGAACATTAGCCCACAGCCTGCGTAAGTCAATAAGAACATTAAGTTCATATGTTGATGATATTAAAAGGTCTATGCAGGAATTCTCACATGGTAACTTTGATGTTAAGCCAGAAGTTGAGTGGAAGGGTGATTTTGAGGAAATATTACAAGCATTTATGAGCTTTGAAGCAAGTATGGCAGATCTTGTAAAGCATCTTCAAAGAGTAGCTGACCAGGTGGCAGAAGGTTCAGAACAGATAGCCTCAAGTTCAACAGAGCTTGCAGAAGGAGCGACTAATCAGGCGGCTTCAGTTGAGGAGCTTACAGCTTCCCTTGCAAGTGTGTCAGAAAGTGTTGCACAGAATTCACAGAATGCAAGAGAAATAAGTGGCAAAGTAAATGAACTAGGAACACAGCTTGATGAAAGTAACGGCAAAATGGGTGAGATGGTCACATCAATGGGTGAAATAGAAAAAGCTTCCAAAGAAATCAGCAAGATAATAGAAACTATCAACCAGATAGCTTCACAGACTAATCTTCTGGCACTCAATGCTTCTATAGAGGCAGCAAGGGCTGGAGATGCCGGAAAAGGCTTTGCAGTAGTTGCAGATCAGGTATCAGCACTTGCGGCACAGAGTGCAGAAGCGGCTAAGGAGTCAGCTTCATTAATAGATACATCTGTTGCGGCAGTTGAGAAAGGTATGGTTATTGCCAATGACACAGCTTCCCAGCTTGGTGTGGTTGTGGATAATTCAAGGCATATAGTTGATGAAGTTAATAACATTGCAGATGTTCTCAATACTCAGACAGAGACAATTAAGCAGGTTGATGACGGCATTGAAGATATCAATGATGTAGTACAGACTAATTCTGCCACATCACAGGAGTGTGCCGCTGCAAGTCAGGATATGAGTACACAGGCAGATACATTAAGGGGGCTTATTGCAACACTTAAAATAGCACATTTTAAGAAAAATAATAATAAATAATAAATAATAAATAAAAGGCAGTAAAAGCATAAGTAACAGAGTAAAATATATTCTCTATACATAGTAGATATGTAATGAGAATATATATTAAAAGCTTTTACTGCTTTTTGTTGTAAGAATATATGTTCTGATTTATAATGAATTAAAAAAAGTATAACATTACTAGACAGGTTATGGACAGAACATTGAATATATTATATGAAACATCAGAATATGAAGATTACGAGGATTTTGTCAAGGCTAAAGATAGGATAATTGGCAAGGCACATAATAACAAAGGGATAGGGACATTGTCAGAAAAGACACTTCACGCTGTCCTTAAGCTGTATTATGAGCCTGATGAGGACAAGCACGAGGTCGCTATGAGCGGTTATTATGCTGATATATATAATGATAAAGGAATAATAGAGATACAGACACGCCAGCTTAATAAACTGAGGGATAAGCTTTCGGTATTTTTACAAGATTACCACGTTACTGTGGTGTATCCACTTCCATTTAACAAGTGGTTAAGCTGGGTTAATCCTGATAATGGAGAGGTTCAGGGCAGGAGAAAGTCGCCAAGACATTTTACGGAATATGATGCATTTTACGAGTTATATAAGATAAAAAGCTATCTGAAAAATCCTAATCTTTCAATCAATCTTGTGCTTATGGATATGGAAGAATATAAGCTTCTTAACGGCTGGAGTTATGATAAGAAAAGAGGTTCAACAAGATATGACAGAGTACCGGTTGGGATAAGAAGAATAGTAAAGTTTGACAGGATAGAGGATTATATGCAGTTAGTTCCAGCGGATTTGAAGGAAGATTTTACGGTGAAAGACTTTGCCATGGCGGCTGGGGTCAGTGTTGAAGCGTCAAGATATACGCTTAATATTCTTAATTATCTTGAGATAGTAAAGCGTACTGGCAGAGTAAAGAATGGGTATGTCTATAACGTCACAGAAGAATTTTAATATAATGAGCGCAAAAGAAAAGGAAGCGGCTGCGAAGCAGACATTTACTTTTCTTGCGCCATTAACGAACGAACAGTCGTGCGAAGCAGGACGAAAGAGTGCGATAAGCACGGGTTCGTGAGTATAGGGTAGATAAAAAGAAAATTATGATATAATGAGCGCAAAAAATATGCAGAAATATGATATATAAGGAGGCACAGATATGTATGTAATTAAAGATAATACATTTAATATATCAGTAAGAAATCTGGTTGAATTTATGTGCCTTGGTGGGGATATTGATAACAGGGATACAGGTGTTGCTGATGTTAAGGTTATGCAGGAGGGTGCGAGGCTTCACAGGAAAATCCAGCACTCTATGGGTTCTAATTACAGGGCAGAGGTGCTTCTTAGGAATAAAGAGGAGCTGACATCAGAGGGTGGAATTGAATACGAGCTTAGAATAGAGGGCAGGGCAGACGGAATAATAGCTGACATTGAGGAAGATGAGGATGGCAATAAGCTGCCGATAGGTGAGGTTACAATTGATGAGATTAAGACTATGCAGTCAGATGTAGGAAAGCTTAAAGAGCCGGTGTATGTGCATAAGGCACAGGCTATGGTGTACGCTTATATATATTTAACAAGGTATAATCTGGAGAGCATTAATGTACAGCTTACTTACTGTAATACAGAAACTGAGAAAATAGTAAGATTTAAAGAGCAATATGACAGTGAGTCAATTATAAAATGGTACAGAGAACTTGTAGCTGGCTTTAAAAAGTGGATGGATTATGTATTTGATGAAAGGGCGGAAAGGAATGCTTCAATACAGAAACTGCATTTTCCATTTGAGTACCGGGAGGGGCAGAAGAAGCTGGTTGCGAGTGTATACCACACGGTAAAAGAACAGAAGGTGTTATATATACAGGCACCGACAGGAGTAGGAAAGACTATATCAACAGTATATCCAGCCGTGCAGTCGTGCAGTAATGGCTTAACTGACAAGATATTCTATCTTACCTCCAAGACAATAACGAGAACTGTGGCCGAGGAAACTTATGCGATACTAAGGAATGCAGGACTACACTTTCGCACAGTGACACTGACAGCCAAGGATAAGATATGCCATCTTGATGAGCACAACTGTAATCCAGAAGTGTGCGGGTATGCAAGGGGGCATTTTGACAGGGTGAATGAGGCTGTTTACGATATAATCACTAATGAAGCAGTGATTAACAGGGATACGATATTGCAGTATTCAGTGAAGCATAAGGTGTGTCCGTATGAAATGTCGCTTGATGTTTCATACTGGTGTGATGGAATAATATGCGATTACAATTATGTATTTGATCCAGATGCTTCATTAAAGAGATATTTTGGTGATGGCGGCAAAGGCAATTATGTATTTCTTGTAGATGAGGCACATAATCTTGTTGACAGGGCAAGGGAGATGTATAGTGCAACGCTTGTCAAGGAAGATTTTCTTGCCTGCAAAAGAGTAGTTAAGGATATGGACAAAAGGCTGACTTCATACCTTGAAAAATGCAACAAATATCTTCTTGAATTAAAGAGAGCCTGTGATAAAGAATATATAATAATAGATGATTACTGTGGCACATTTTTAGCTAATCTGCAATCGTGTTATTCGTATATGCAGAAGTTCTTGGATAAGAATAAAGGAAAGCCGGTGTGCGATGAGATAATAGAATTCTTCTTTAAGATAAGACATTTTATTAATATGTATGACTGCATAGATGAGAAGTATGTTATATATGCTGAGCATATCGATGACGGTGACTTTGCACTTCATCTGTACTGTGTTGACCCGTCAGGACAGTTATCGCAGAGATTAAGTCAGGGAATATCGACAATAATGTTCTCAGCGACACTTCTTCCAGTGAATTATTTTAAGGAAATGCTTTCAGGAAATGCAGATGACTATGCTGTGTATGCACATTCGCCGTTTGATACTGATAATAAGAGAGTGCTTATTGGACGTGATGTTACAAGCAGGTATACGAGGCGTAATTATAATGAGTACACCAAGATTGCAGGTTATATCCACACACTTACGCAGTCGAAGCAAGGCAAATATATGATATTCTTTCCTTCTTACAGCTATATGAGAGAGGTGTATGATATATATATACAAAAATATGCCTGCAATGTTATAGATCTGCACGATGTTGAGGATGGAAGCTGCATTTATCATATCTCTGAGGGAGAAAATGTATTGATACAGGATAATAATATGACGGAAGCCGATAAAGAGAATTTCTTGTCAGTATTTATGGATAATACAAGCGGAAATGTCACGGGCTTTTGTGTGCTTGGCGGTATATTTTCTGAGGGAATTGACCTAAGGGATAAGTCACTTATAGGGGCGTGTATTGTAGGAACAGGTATACCTATGATATGCAGACAGCGTAATATATTAAGAGATTATTTTGACAGTATGGGTAAGAATGGCTATCAGTATGCGTATGTATTTCCGGGAATGAACAAGGTGCTGCAGGCGGCTGGAAGAGTTATAAGAACTGCAGATGACAAGGGTATAATACTTCTGTTAGATGACCGTTTTATGACACAGGAATACCAGATGCAGTATCCAAGGGAATGGGATAAAGTGTACCCTGTAGATATTAATAATACAGGAAAATGTATTGAGGATTTCTGGAGATTATAAGGCATATGGGGAATTATGAGGAAATTTGTCGATTACGGTGAAATTCGGCAAGTAATATGTTGAGAAATTGTCAGACATATGCTATTATTTTAGTATAAATACGGACTGTGACAATTAATTATATGATTATTTATATTGGAGAGAACTATGGGAGAGAATGAAATCAGGAATTTAGCGGATTCCCATGCGGGAATAGATGAATGGAAGAAAGCTGGATTTAACGAACTTCAGGTGCTTGAGATTACTAAAGGTAATGATAATGGCGTTGACATTTCAATATATGCCAGTCCCGAATATAATTCAAGGCAGATGAAGGTTATACGAATGGCACTTGAGGAAGGGATTGATGTAAGTGCTATGGCAGATCCGGAGTATAATTATATGCAGATGGAGCAGATTAAAGAAGGCATAAAAGAGGGTATTGATTTATCGCTTATATGCAATCCGAAGTACGATTATTCTGTTATGAGAGAGATTCGTCTTGCATTAAAGTACAGATTTGATCTTACAAGATACGCAAGGCTTGGATATTCTGGAGAGGTGTTAAGACAGATAAGGCTGGCTAAGAGAGATGATGTTGATTTAACATTTTTCGTTGATGAGAATTTCGATGCACACCAGCTTAACGAGATTAGAATAGGCTTGTTAAAATGTGTAGATGTATCGAAGTATATGCTTCATGAATATACAGCAGACCAGATGAAACAGTTAAGGTTAGGACTTGAGGCTGGAATAGATATTACCAAGTATAATATGATAGGTTTCTCCTCAGGACAGATGGAACAGATAAGGTTAGGAGAAGAAGAAGGGATAGATGTAAGTCCATATGCAGATCCATTTATCAATGCTGTCCAGATGAAAGAGATGAGAGAACAGATTGAGAATGATGGCAAGGTTCAGGAAGAGCCACAGCTTAATGAACTTCAAAGTCAGGAGATACTGCTTGGACTTCAGAGTGGTGTAGATGTAAGCGTATACGCCGATGCAAGATATACTTGCAGACAGATGGAGCAGATAAGAATAATGCTTGAGAGGGGTCTTGATCCTTCGGAATTATTAGTACATAAAGACCAGTAATTAAGGACATACATATAAGGGGAATTCGATTATAAAGATGACATAAGACAATGTGCTATGGTTGATTGGAGGAGTCAGAATTGAATGATGTACTTAGAGAACAGATACAGTTAAATACCAAAGAAGTAGTTGTCAATGTTGATAATGATCATATGAAAGCAAGTATAGTCCTTAATGGCATAGGCAGTGATGAAGCTTATACATACGAGGAGATTGCAGACAAGCTTTCACAGGCAGGTGTGCGTACAGGAATTAATGAAGCGAGAATACGCGAAGTTATTCTTAATAAGCTGTACGATATTGAAATCGTGGTAGCAGAAGGCAAAAGTGCAGTTAACGGTACTGATGGTTATTACAACTTCTTCTTTGATTCAGAGTATGAAAGAGATAATAAGCCTACATTAAGAGAAGATGGTTCTGTTGATTATTTTAATGTAAAGCTTTTTGAGAAGGTTAATAAAGATGATAAGCTTGCAGAGTATATAGAACCTACCAAGGGTGAATTTGGATATGACGTATTTGGAAAGCTTTTAGTTCCAAAGCCAGGAAGACCAGGACCTAAGTTAAGAGGCAAGGGCTTTACAGTGTCAGAGGACGGCAAGTCTTATTATGCCCAGTTAAGCGGCAAAGTAGAATATCGTAACTACGACCTTAATGTAAGTAATGTATATAATGTCAGCGGTGATGTTGATGTTGGAACAGGAAGCATAGATTTTAATGGTGACGTAGAGATTAACGGAAGTGTCAGAGGCAGTGTCAAGATACACGCTATGGGTAATATATACATAGGCGGATATGTTGAAGATGCAGATATATGGTCAGGGCAGGATATTATTATACAGGATGGTGTTAATGCAGGTGAGAACGGAAGAATCGAAGCTATGGGCAATATATCAGCAAGGTTTTTCGAGAATGCACATATTATAAGCCATAGTGATATAAAGTGTGATTATATGCTTAATACAACAGCTTTGGCATATGGCGGAATATATCTTGAGGGCAAGAGAGGTTCTGTAATAGGCGGAGATGTCACAGGCGTAAGGGGCATATGTATTAAAGCTTGTGGAAGTGAGTCTTATTCTAAGACTGTATTAAGAGTTGGTGTAACTAAGGAGATAAGCAGTGAATATGCCAAGGTGCTTATGGTGCTTAAGGATATAGATACGCAGATAGACAGATTTAATCAGGCTTTACAGAAGCTTGATATATTAAAGAAGGCAGGTTCTGATAAGTTTGATGAAACACTTAACAGAAAGCTGTTGCAGTCAAAGATTGTTAAGACAGCAGAGAAAGCCAAATATGAAGAAAAAAGCCGTAATCTTTATACACTTGTAAGGGAGTCAGACAGGGCAGTTGTAAGGATTGATAAGAATATATATCCAGGAAGCCGTGTATTTATGGGCGATAAGACATATGTTCCTAGTACCGTATTTACGCATATTGCTTTAAAGAAGACTTCACAGGGTGTATTGATAAGAAATTATGATTCTATGTAGTGAGAATATATTTACAGAGGTTAGTTTATGATAGAAGAGGTTGTTTCAATAGAGCTTCCCGTGCATGAGAGAATGGTTATTAAGAAGAACAGGCTCACACCGAAAGATTATGCTGGCGAGCCTGTTCCAAGAATATCTATTGTTACAGGAATACATGGTGATGAGCTTGATGGGCAGTATGTGTGCTACGAAGTCATAAGACGTGTTAATAATAATCTGGAAAGATTAAAAGGAATTATAGATATATATCCAGATGTAAATCCCCTTGGAATAGATACAGGTTCAAGGGGAATTCCTATGTTTGAGCTTGATATGAACAGAGTATTTCCAGGTGATAATAATGGAGCTGTGGCAGAGAGTGTTGCGGCAGGAATTGTCAACGATATAATTGGAAGTGATTTCTGTCTTGATATTCATTCAAGCAATATATTTGTAAGAGAGATGCCGCAGGTAAGACTAAATGAAGAAAATGCGGAAAGACTGCTTCCATTTGCAAAGATGTTAAATGCGGATTTTGTATGGATATTTTCATCAATAACAGTGCTTGATGCGACACTGGCATACAGCCTTAATCATCTTGGTGTACCTACGCTTGTAGCAGAGATGGGCGTTGGTAACAGAATTAACAGGGAATACAGCCAGCAGCTTATTGATGGAATATTTAACCTTATGAGTAATCTTGGAATATGGGAAATACCAGAGGCTGATAATAAAATAGCTGTCAGAGAGCCTATTATCTCAACAGAGGGGGAAGTTAATTTCCTGACAGCGAAGGAAAGCGGAATATTTGTTCCATCTATTAATTCATGTGGCAATATCCATATGGGAGATGCCATAGGCGACATAATAGAGCCAATAGAGGGAAGGATAATCCAGCATATTGAATCTCCGGTAGATGGTATTGTATTCACATTGAGGGAAAATCCAGTTGTATACAAGGGGGCACTTCTTGCGAGAGTACACGGAGGAAGAGTGTAATGAAAAAAGAAGTTTTATATAGTCTTAAGGGAATATACAGAGAGAATTTTGAGATAGAAGGCTACAGATTTGGACATGGCGAGAAATCAGCCTGCATAGTCGGGGCTATGAGGGGTAATGAGATACAGCAGTTATATATATGCTCACAGCTTATAAAGGTGTTAAAAGACCTTGAAATGAGAGGTGCAATATCGCATAACCACGAGATTTTAGTAATTCCGTCAGCTAACAGATTTTCTATGAATGTTGAAAAAAGGTTCTGGCCTGTAGATAATACAGATATTAACAGAATGTTCCCTGGTGATGAAGCGGGAGATACTACCAAGCAGATAGCTGCTGCAATATTTGAAAGCAGTAAGGGCTACAGCTATGGAATACAGTTTGCAAGCTTTTATATGCCTGGAGATTTCATACCTCATGTACGTATGATGGAAACGGGTTATCAGAGTGCGAGCCTTGCCAATCTTTTTGGACTGCAGTATGTTGTTATAAGAAAGCCAAAGCCTATGGATACGGCAACGCTTAATTATAGCTGGCAGATGAATGGAACAAATGCTTTTTCGATATATACGAACAGCACAGATATTGTTGATGAAAAGTCTGCAAGACAGGCAGTATCGTCAGTGTTAAGATTTCTTACGAGAATGGGAATATTAAAATATAACAATCACAGCGGTTACATAGCAAGTGTCATTAACGAGTATGATTTATCAGCCGTTAAGACATATGATGCAGGTTTTTACAAAAGGCTTAAAGAACCGGGGGATCCGGTTGTCCATAATGAGGTAATAGGTCAGGTTATTGATCCGTGTGAGGGATATGTCAAGAGTGAGATATTATCACCGACAGACGGCATAGTATTCTTTGCACATACAGCCCCTCTTGTTATGGGTAATGAAGTTGTATACAAGATTATAAGACGTATGCATGAATAGTGTATACAATATAGAAATATACACAACATTGTTCTTGTGTCTTGTTTCTTTAGTAATGATATGATAAAATATTCTACATTCTTGTTGAAATAGTAGTGACAGGAGTACAGCTGATTAAGAAAGGAAATAATTAAAATGAGTGGCGTTAAAAGAGTTTTTGTTGAGAAAAAGAAACCTTTTGCTGTTAATGCAAAGGAGTTACACGATGAAATCACAGGTTATCTCGGTATTAAGACAATTACAGATGTAAGGGTGCTTATCAGATATGATATTGAGAATCTTTCTGATGATACATATAAGAAAGCACTTACAACAGTATTTGCAGAACCACCTGTTGATGATGTGTATGAGAATGAATTTAAGGCTTCAGATGATGATTTTGTATTTTCTGTAGAATATCTTCCGGGACAGTTCGACCAGAGAGCTGATTCGGCAGAGCAGTGTGTTAAGTTCCTTAATGAGAATGAAACTCCTGTAATTAAGACTGCAACTACTTATATTATATCAGGCAAGCTTACAGATGATGATAAGGCTAAGATTAAAAACCATTGTATCAATCCGGTAGATTCAAGAGTAGCTGATGAGAAGCTTCCAGATACACTTGTTACTAAGTTTGATACACCAGCAGATGTTGTTGTATTTGATGGCTTCAAGGATATGAGCGGGGACAAGCTTAAGGAATTATATGATTCACTTGGTCTTGCTATGACATTTAAGGATTTCAAGTTCATTCAGGATTACTTCAAGAATGAAGAGAACAGAGATCCATCTATGACAGAAATCAGAGTTCTTGATACATACTGGTCTGACCACTGCCGCCACACAACATTTGCTACAGAATTAAAGAATGTAGAATTTAAGGACGGATATTACAGAGCTCCTATGGAAGAAACTTACAATAAGTATCTTGCTGACAGAGCTGTTATATATAAAGACAGAAAAGATAAGTTCGTATGTCTTATGGATTTAGCCCTTATGGGTATGAAGAAGTTAAAGGCAGAAGGCAAGCTTGAAGATCAGGAAGAGTCTGATGAGATTAATGCCTGCTCTATAGTTGTTCCTGTTGAGATTGACGGAAAGACAGAGGAGTGGCTTGTAAACTTCAAGAACGAAACTCATAACCACCCAACAGAGATAGAGCCATTTGGTGGTGCTGCTACCTGCCTTGGTGGAGCTATAAGAGATCCACTTTCAGGACGTACATATGTATATCAGGCTATGCGTATCACAGGTGCGGCAGACCCTACAGTTCCGGTAGCAGATACACTTCACGGCAAGCTTCCACAGAGAAAGATTGTTACAGAAGCAGCTCACGGCTATAGCTCATATGGTAACCAGATTGGTCTTGCTACAGGTTATGTTAAAGAAATATACCACCCAGATTATGTTGCTAAGCGTATGGAGATTGGTGCGGTTATAGCGGCAGCTCCAAGAAGCGCAGTTAAGAGAGAGAATTCTGATCCAGGAGATATTATTATCCTACTTGGTGGACGTACAGGACGTGATGGCTGTGGTGGTGCTACAGGTTCATCTAAGGTTCACACAGAGGAGTCTATAGAGACTTGTGGAGCAGAGGTTCAGAAAGGTAATGCACCTACAGAGCGTAAGATGCAGAGACTTTTCAGACGTCCGGAAGTAACTAAGCTTATTAAGAAATGTAATGACTTTGGTGCAGGCGGTGTATCAGTTGCAATCGGTGAACTTGCAGCAGGTCTTACAGTAGATTTAGATAAAGTTCCTAAGAAGTATGAAGGTCTTGACGGAACAGAACTTGCTATATCAGAGTCACAGGAAAGAATGGCAGTTGTTGTTGACCCAGCAGATGTTAAAGCATTTTTAGAGTATGCCACAGAGGAGAACCTTGAAGCGGTTGAAGTTGCTGTTGTAACAGAAGAACCAAGACTTGTACTTAACTGGAGAGGCAAGGATATCGTTAATATTTCAAGAGCTTTCCTTGATACTAACGGTGCACATCAGGAGACATCAGTACTTGTAGATATCCCAGATGACAAGGCTAATTACCTTGAAGCTAAGCCAGTAGATGATGTTAAGGGCAGATGGCTTAAGACACTTGCAGACCTTAACGAGTGTTCACAGAAGGGACTTGTTGAAAGATTTGATGGTTCAATCGGTGCTGGTTCAGTACTTATGCCATTTGGTGGAAAGTACCAGCTTACAGAGACACAGGCTATGGTTGCCAAGCTTCCAGTGCTTAAGGGCAAGTGCGATACAGTAACTATGATGGCTTATGGATTTGATCCATATCTTTCTAAGTGGAGTCCATATCACGGAGCTATGTATGCAGTAACAGACTCGGTTGCTAAGATTGTTGCGGCTGGTGGCGATTACAGCAAGATTAGATTTACATATCAGGAATATTTCAGAAGAATGACAGAAGATCCTTCAAGATGGAGCCAGCCATTTGCAGCACTTCTTGGTGCATATGAGGCACAGATTGGCTTAGGACTTCCATCAATCGGTGGTAAGGATTCTATGTCAGGAACATTTGAACATATAGATGTACCACCTACATTATGCTCATTTGCTATTGATGTAGCTAAAGAGCAGGATATTATCACACCTGAATTAAAGAAAGCTGGCAATATACTTGTAAGATTTGACATTGAAAGAGATAAATATGACCTTCCTGTATTCTCACAGATTAAGGAATTATATTCATCTATCCACGAAGCTATTAAGAGCAAGGCAATTGTGTCTGCATATGTTCTTGATGCTAACGGCTTAGTTCCAGCAATAAGCAAGATGGCATTTGGTAATATGCTTGGTGTTGCTGTTGAGCCATCTGTATCAAAGGAAGAATTATTCGCACCAGCATATGGCTGTATAGTAGCAGAAGTAGACAGCTCTAAGCTTTCAGAGATTAAGGCAGCTTATACTAAGGTTGGTACAGTAACAGAAGAAGCTAAGTTTACATATGAAGATGTTTCAATCAATATTGAGGAAGCATTAAGTGTATGGAAAGATACATTAGAGGGTGTATTCCCAACAAAGGTTTCTAAGGAAACTGATAGGGTTGAGTCACCTGTATATTCAAAGGGCAATGTATATGTATGCAAGAATAAGGTTGCGAAGCCAACAGTATTTATACCAGTATTCCCAGGTACTAACTGTGAATATGACAGTGCCAGGGCGTTTGAGAGAGCTGGTGCAGATACTATTGTCAAAGTATTCAAGAACCTTGATGCTGCAAGCATAAGAGAATCTGTTGATGAATTTGAAAAAGCAATTAACCAGTCACAGATTATTATGTTCCCAGGTGGATTTTCAGCAGGTGATGAACCAGATGGTTCTGCTAAGTTCTTTGCAACAGCCTTCCGTAATGCTAAGATGAAGGAAGCAGTTGAGAAGCTCCTTAATGAAAGAGATGGTCTTGCACTTGGTATATGTAATGGTTTCCAGGCTCTTATCAAGCTTGGTTTAGTACCTAATGGCAAGATAACAGGACAGGATTCTAATTCACCTACACTTACATTTAACACAATTAACCGTCACATCTCTAAGATGGTATATACAAAGGTTGTTACTAATAAGAGTCCTTGGCTTGCAGAAGCAAAGCTTGGCGGAGTATACTGCAATCCAGCTTCACATGGTGAAGGAAGATTTGTTGCACCTAAGGAATGGCTTGATAAGCTCTTTGAAAATGGTCAGGTAGCAACACAGTACTGTGACCCGGAAGGTAATGTATCTATGGACGAAGAATGGAATGTCAATGGCTCATATATGGCTATTGAGGGTATCACAAGCCCGGACGGAAGATGCTTAGGTAAGATGGCACATTCTGAAAGACGTGGTGATTCGGTAGCTATTAATATCTATGGAGAACAGGATATTAAGATATTCGAGTCTGGTGTTAAGTACTTTAAGTAAATAGAATAACTATCTGTGCGTAAGAACAGAATATTGTAAATTATAAAATCCTGATGTATATTATACGGGTAAGCCTTGACTGACAAAGGTTTGTATAGTGTACATCAGGAGTTTTTTATGTAGAATCAGGATAATAAAAAGTAATAAAAAGCTGTTGACAAAATAATTAAGTTAGATTATTATAATGATAGTTAGTAGCAGCTAACGCATATGCCTTTATATTTATTTAACGGGTCCTCGACCCGTTTATTTAAAAGCTATAGGTTAGTGATAACTAACATAAGTTAGAATAAAACTAACAGTGAGATGTATACTATATATCTATTTAGCAGGATAAGGAGGACTAATATGAGTGTAGTTATAATTGGCGGTAATGAATGTATGGTATGTCAATATGAGAAGATATGTAAACAGCATGGCTGTAAAGCCAAGGTATTTGTTAAGGAGAAGAGTGGCTTTGGCAAGAAGATTGGCAACCCTGACCTTATGATACTTTTTACTAACACAGTATCACACAAAATGGTACATAGTGCTGTTACAGAAGCAAAGAGCAAGGACATTCGGATTGTGCGTTCACATTCAAGCAGTGCTTCATCACTTAATGCAGTTCTTCAGGAATATGTAGCAGACGGAAAGGCTTGTTAATTGTAACTGACACAGACAGCAGGCAGAGTAATGCGTAATATAAGGAATGGAGATTATATGCTTAGAAAGCTGGAGAATGAGATTGTAAAAGAATGTGCACCTACATTGGCTGGAATTAAGATGGCTAATCTTTTTAATTATAGATTTGTATCAGAAGATGAATTCGATTCTGAGATTAAGACTGCCAATATGAACCTTAATGAGAAGGGCGTATATATAGAAGTCTTAAGAAAGACAGATATGAGTTCATTGATATATGTATACAGACCAAGTATGTTATTTAAGGCAGTCAATAATGATGATGTATGGAATATACTATCCAGCTATGGATACATAGAACGAAGTATACAGGCATGTATTAATACACTTAAGGAACGTCTTATGACACAGCCCTGTTTTCCACACGAGATAGGTTTATTTCTTGGATATCCTGTAGAAGATGTAAAGGAGTTCATTTTTAATAAAGGACAGAACTGCAAATGTTGTGGTGTGTGGAAGGTATATTACAATGAACAGGAAAGTGTCAGAACATTTGCAAGATTCAAGAAATGTTCTGAGGTATATCAGAAGGTCTTTATAGGAGGACGAACATTAAATCAGTTGACCGTGAATATATGATTCACTCAACATATATGTGCACAAGCATTAAATTAAAGCAATAATGGAGGAATGATAATGAGTAAAGTTGCAGTTGTATATTGGAGCGGAACAGGTAATACAGAGGCTATGGCCAATGCTGTTGCTGAGGGAGCAAAGGAAAAAGGAGCAGAAGTAACATTATTCACTGCTTCAGAATTCTCATCAGCAAAGGTTGCAGAATTCGACGGAATAGCTTTCGGATGCCCTGCTATGGGAGCAGAAAATCTTGAAGAGTCAGAATTTGAGCCGATGTTTACAGACTGTGAAGCGGCATTTTCAGGAAAGAAGATAGCACTCTTTGGTTCTTACGGCTGGGGAAGCGGAGAATGGATGGATGACTGGGCAGAAAGAAGCAGGAATGCTGGTGCTGACCTTAGCTGTGACCCGGTAATCTGTAATGAAGCTCCTGATGATGAAGCTGTAAGTAATTGCAAGGATCTTGGTGCTTCTCTTGCATAATCAGAGTGTATGTACAATTAAGAATATGCATAGTTAATGTATGTGTATAATCAGATATGTGCATAATATAAAGTAATATAATGAATATATTAATAAATGACATATTTATTCTGGACACTTCCCAATATAATATTAATAAGTGAGTAATGACCGCATACATATTAATTTTACTGTATATGTATGCGGTTATTATGTGAGAATTAATAATATTAAAATTTTCTTAAAATGGTAATTGACATCTAATAAGTGTTAGTATATACTAACACAGTAGCAAATGAAAAACATTATCAACATAGATACAGATAGGAGTGATAAGTTATGCCATTATCAATGATAGGTGAGGGAGAGACAGCAACAATCACAAGGATTGGTGGGAAAGAAGAGACGAGAAGATTTCTTGAGAATCTAGGCTTTGTAGTTGGAGCTATAGTGACGGTCATTTCTAAGACTGGCGGTAATGTTATAGTTAATATTAAAGAATCACGAGTAGCTATAGGAAGCGATATGGCTTCAAAGATTATGGTATAAAGACTTGAGTTTCAAGCCTCTATATAGATATTCACAATATTTTAATGAGAAGGAGAGATTAAGATGACTTTAAAGGAAGTTGCTGTTGGTCAGACTGTTAAAGTTGCTAAGCTTAATGGTGAAGGTCCGGTTAAGAGAAGAATTATGGACATGGGAATCACTAAAGGCGTAGAAGTCTATGTCAGAAAAGTTGCACCATTGGGAGATCCAATAGAAGTAACAGTACGAGGATATGAGTTATCACTTCGTAAGGCAGATGCAGCTATGATAGAGGTAAATTAATATTTTTTTTACCAAAAGGTTAGCATTAACTAATTATAGCAAGCATAATCTAAATGAAGAAAGTTACAACTAATTATTAACTCATTAAGAAAAGAGGTAAAAGAATGTCAATTAAGATTGCATTAGCAGGTAACCCTAACTGCGGTAAAACAACATTGTTTAATGCTCTTACAGGTTCTAACCAGTTCGTAGGTAACTGGCCAGGTGTTACTGTAGAGAAGAAGGAAGGTAGATTAAAGGGACATAAAGATGTTGCCATTATGGATTTACCAGGTATTTACTCACTTTCTCCATATACATTAGAGGAAGTTGTAGCAAGAAATTATCTTATTAATGAAAGACCAGATGCTATCATCAATATTGTTGATGGTACTAACATTGAAAGAAACTTATATCTTTCAACACAGATTATGGAACTTGGTATTCCGGTAATTATGGCTGTTAATATGATCGACCTTTTAGCTAAGAATGGTATTGAACTTAACATTGCAAAGCTTTCAGAGAAGCTTGGCTGTGAAGTAGTTGAAATTTCAGCTCTTAAGGGAACTGGTATCAGGGAAGCGGCAGAAAAGGCTGTAAAGCTTGCTGAGTCTAAGAAGATTAATAAGCTTGCACATAAATTCAGTGATGAAGTTGAATCTGTTATCGAAGCAGTTGAAGATAAGATTGGTCTTGATGTAGTAGAAGAACAGAAGAGATTTTTCGCTATCAAGTTATTAGAGAAAGATGACAAAATCGGACAGCTTATGTCTAGTGTACCTGATGTTACAGCAGAGATTGATAAACTTGAGAAAGATTTTGATGATGATACAGAAAGTATTATCACTAATGAAAGATATACATACATTTCATCAATTATCGGAGAGTGTGTAAAGAAGGCTCATTCTAAGGATAAGCTTACAACATCTGATAAGATTGATAAAATCGTAACTAACAGAATATTAGCACTTCCTATATTCGCAGTAGTTATGTTCTTAGTATATTACATTGCAATGGTAACAGTTGGTACAGCAGCTACAGACTGGGCTAATGATGGTTTGTTCGGTGATGGTTTCCACCTTTTCGGTATCGGTACTTCAGCTTATGAAGAAGTAGAAGAAGAATATGGTGACTCAGATGAAATCATTGCAGCATATGTAGAAAGCCTTGGTTCTAAGGGCAAAGCAATAGCAGATGCTATTGATACTGAAGCAGAAGACTATGACTCAGAAGCTGCTGTTAAGGCTCTTACAACTCTTAAGTCTATGGTTAAGTCATCAGATTCAGTTGATTATACTGTAGAAGATGATGAAACACTTGCAACAGAAGATTTCACAGCAGATGCTGATGATATTAAAGAAGCTATTAACCTCGCTATCGAATATGATGGTACAGCTCCAGATCCGGCAGATTATGGCATATGGGTTCCTGGTATCCCAGTTCTTATTGGTGACGGACTCGATGCAATCGGTTGTGCAGATTGGTTAAATGGTCTTATCCTTGATGGTATTGTAGCCGGTGTTGGTGCCGTACTTGGTTTCGTTCCTCAGATGTTAGTATTATTCTTATTACTTGCTATCTTAGAGGCTTGCGGATATATGGCACGTATCGCATTCATTATGGATAGAATCTTTAGAAGATTCGGTCTTTCAGGTAAGTCATTCATACCTATCCTTATCGGTACAGGTTGTGGTGTTCCTGGTATTATGGCTTCTCGTACAATCGAGAACGAAAGAGACCGTCGTATGACAATTATGACAACAACATTTATACCTTGTGGTGCTAAGACACCATTCATCGCTATGATTGCAGGTGCTATCTTTGGTGGTTCACCTTGGGTTGCAACATCAGCTTACTTCATCGGTATGGCAGCAATTATCGTATCAGGTATTATTTTAAAGAAGACAAAGTTATTCAGCGGAGATCCAGCACCATTCGTTATGGAACTTCCTGCATATCATATTCCAACAGTTGGCAACGTACTTAGAAGTATGTGGGAGCGTGGCTGGTCATTCATCAAGAAGGCTGGTACAATTATCCTTCTTTCTACAATCGTTGTATGGTTCACAACATACTTTGGATTTGCTGATGACGGATTTAGAATGTTAGCAGAAGATGAAATTGATATGAGTATTTTAGCTAAGATTGGTAATGCAATCGGCTGGATATTCACTCCACTTGGATGGGGTAACTGGCAGGCAGCCGTTGCTTCAATCACAGGACTTGTAGCTAAGGAAAATATCGTTGGTACTATGGGTATCCTTTACGGTGGTGGAGATGTATCTCCATATGCAGCACTTGCACTTGCATTTACTAAGTTAGCAGGTTTCTCATTCCTTACATTCAACCTTCTCTGTGCTCCTTGTTTCGCAGCAATCGGTGCTATTAAGAGAGAGATGAACAGTGCTAAATGGACTTGGATAGCAATTGGTTACCAGTGTGGATTTGCATATGTAGTATCACTTTGCATCTACAATATCGGAAGCCTTATTGCTGATGGAGTATTTAGTATCTGGACAGTTGTAGCATTTGTATTAGTAGCTGGTTTCCTTTATCTTTTATTCAGACCAACAAAGGAAGCGGAAGAATACAAGAAAGCAGCAGCTAACTAAGATTACTTCCTAATCATAATTATATAAGTGTTCAATCCGTCACTAAGTGGCGGATTGGATATATATTTTATTCATCAGATATAGCGGCAGATGTCAGAGTTGGTGTAAGAATGGAGGATTAATATGGGTACAGTAATCGTATTGGTGGTATTGGTGGTAATTGTAGCCGCTATTGTGTATACAATGGTTAAAGGCAAGAAGAATGGCAAACATTCATGCGGTGGAGATTGTGGTCATTGTGGAGGCTGCCACTAGGATAGGAGGCATTAATGCAGAAATACTATTCATGTGATAAAAATGCTTCTGAAGTAGTTGGCTATGAAAGAAGCGAAATGCAGAAGGACATAATTCTGCAAAGATTAAGAAACAGGGGATGCAGAATAACGAAACAGAGAATGATGCTTTTAGACATTATTCTTAATGAAGAATGTTCGTGCTGCAAAGAAATATATTATAAGGCATCAAAGCTTGATCCTAATATTGGAACAGCTACAGTATACCGTATGATTAATACACTTGAGGAGATTGGTGCTATTAACAGAAGAAATATGTACCGTGTATCGTGTGGAAGTGAATGTAATATGAACAACACATACACAGTTGAGTTTGACGATAATTCAGTAATCAATCTGTCAGCTAAGAAATGGAACCAGATAGTGCAGAAAGGATTAGCTGCCTGTGGTTATATAGACAGTAAGACAGTTAAGAGTATAACAGGAGGGTCATGATTATAATGCCCCTCCTGTTTTTGATAAAGTTTCTCAATTAATAAAAAATATGTGGTAAAACTAAAAAGTATGGTATAAGATAATACCCAAACAAAAATCAAAGTCAATTACGTCAGGCAGATGTTAATTGGAAATGGAGGACAAGATGAAAAACGTATTTAAGAAAATTGATGGAGTAAAGACAGGAATATTTGCAGCAGGTGTACTTTTTGGTACAGCAGGAATTAAGATATTATCAAGCCAGGATGCCAAGAAGGTATACACGAACTGTACAGCAGCAGTTCTTCGTGCTAAGAAGTGTGTAATGAAGACAGCTACAACAATTCAGGAGAATGCTGGTGATATCTATGCTGAGGCTAAGGCTATCAACGAAGAAAGAGAAGCAGCAGAAGAAGCTGTAGATGATACAGTAGAATTAAATGAAGTATCAGAAGAAACAGAAAGCACAGAACAGTAATAATGTGCTGGAATAAGTGCTAAGAGGCAGAATATGAAATTTTATATTAAACACAGTATGACTGGACGTTTAAGAGTTCATATGGATATGAAGCATATGAGTTTTAAACAGGCAGATATATTAGAGTATTATATTAAGAATATAGAAACAGTTACTTCTGTCAAAGTATATGAAAAAACTTGCGATGCTGTTATAGAATTTAGCGGTGATAAAGTGCAGATTATTAATGCACTTAAGCATTTTACATATTCGCAGGTGGCTGTTCCTGATGATGTTCTTAACAGTTCAGGAAGAGAGATGAATTCTTACTATCAGGATAAGCTTGTTAATAAGGTATTCTTAAGAGCTGCAAGTAAGCTGTTCCTTCCTATATCTGTAAGAAATGTTGTGACAGCTGTAAAGTCAGTAAAATATATTGGCAGCGGTGTTAAGACATTGCTTAAAGGAAAGATGGAAGTACCTGTGCTTGATGCTACAGCAATCGGTGTTTCTATATTAAGAAATGATTTCAATACCGCAGGTTCTGTTATGTTCCTTCTTGGAATAGGTGAGATTATTGAAGAATGGACACATAAGAAGTCTGTAGGAGATCTGGCAAGGACTATGTCACTTAATGTAAGTAAGGTATGGCTTAAGACAGCCGATACAGAGGTATTAGTCCCTGTTAATGAGATTAAAAATGGTGATGAGATTATAGTTCATGTAAGTAATGTCATTCCATTTGATGGAGTTGTAGTTACCGGTGAAGCTATGGTTAATCAGGCTTCACTGACCGGTGAAGCAGTGCCGGTAAGCAAGAATACAGGAAGCGCTGTATTTGCAGGAACAGTTATTGAGGAAGGTGAACTTACAATAAAGGTTAAGCAGAGCGGCGGTAACAGTAAGTATGACAAGATTGTCAAGATGATTGAGGAATCAGAGAAGCTTAAGTCTGGTCTTGAGAGTAAGGCAGAGCATCTTGCTGATTCGTTAGTTCCATACACATTAGGTGGAACAGCACTTACATATCTTCTTACAAGAAATGTAACAAAGGCATTATCAATACTTATGGTTGACTTCTCATGTGCACTTAAGCTTGCAATGCCAATAACGGTATTGTCAGCTATAAGACAGGCTGGACAGAATGATATTACAGTAAAGGGCGGTAAGTTCTTAGAGGCAGTAGCTGATGCAGATACTATTGTATTTGATAAGACAGGAACGCTTACTAAGGCTGCACCTACAGTAAAGTATGTGTATTCATTTAATGGTGACAGCGAAGATGAACTTTTAAGAATGGCTGCCTGTATGGAAGAGCATTTTCCACATTCTATGGCAAAGGCAGTTGTTGATGCAGCGGCTAAGAAGAACTTACGCCACGAAGAAATGCATACCAAGGTAGAGTATATAGTTGCACATGGTATATCAACTACTATTAATAATAAGAAGACTATAATCGGAAGCTATCATTTTGTATTTGAAGATGAAGGCTGTACTGTGCCGGAAGGCAGACAGGAAATGTTTGATAAGCTTCCAGAAGAATATTCACATCTTTATCTTGCAATTGAGGATAAGCTTGCAGCAGTTATCTGTATAGAAGACCCTGTAAGACCAGAAGCCAAGGAAGTAATAAGTTCACTTAAAGTTCTTGGAATATCTAAGATTGTAATGATGACAGGTGATAGTGAACGTACAGCTAAGGCTATTGCAGGCAAGGTTGGTGTTGATGAATATTATTCAGAGGTACTTCCGGAAGATAAGGCTTCATTTGTTGAAAATGAAAAAGCTGCCGGACGTAAGGTTATAATGATTGGGGATGGTATTAACGATTCTCCAGCATTGTCAGCAGCAGATGTTGGTATTGCAATAAGTGATGGTGCGCAGATTGCAAGAGAGATTGCGGATATTACAGTAAGCGCGGACGATTTAGGGCAGATTGTATATCTTAAGGATTTAAGCAACAATCTTATAAGGAAGATTAACCGCAATTACAGAACTATAGTTTCCTTTAATTCAGGACTTATAGCACTTGGTGTATTAGGTGTAATACAGCCGACTACATCAGCATTATTACATAATACATCAACACTCTTTATTAGTATGAATAGTATGAAGAACATACCATTAGCCGAGGAGCAGAAGTAATAATTTCAAATTACATATTATAAAAAATATAAAAAGGAACGCGTTAATTGATATATTTTATCAATTAATGTGTTCCTTTTTTATGTTATTGAGATTATAATACTAATAAGGGTTAGATGCAGCTAACTCAATATTATTAAAATATGAAGGAGAGAAAGCTATATGTTTCTTACTGTAAAAGATTTAAAAAAATCATTTGGCAGTGCTTCTAATAAAGTGGAAGTTCTTAAGGGAATTAATTTTGAAGTCAATAAAGGGGAAATATGCGTTCTGCTTGGACCATCAGGTTCGGGAAAGTCAACACTTCTTAATATAATAGGTGGAATTGATGATGCTGATTCGGGATATGTAAGCATTAATAATGAAAAGACTAAAGATATGAAAGAAAAGGAGCTTACAAGATATAGAAGAAAGCATCTTGGGTATGTATTCCAGATGTATAACCTTATACCTAACCTTAATGTTAAGGAGAATATAGAGGTTGGTGCTTATCTTAGCGATTCACCGCTTGATATTAATGAACTGCTTAATACACTTGGACTTTATGAGCATAGACATAAGCTTCCTAACCAGTTATCAGGCGGACAGCAGCAAAGAACAGCAATAGGAAGGGCTATTGTGAAAAATCCGGACATATTATTATGTGATGAGCCAACAGGAGCGCTTGATTACCATACCTCTAAGGAGATATTAAAGCTTATTGAAGATGTTAATAAGAAATATGGTAACACAGTAATAATGGTAACTCATAACGATGCTATCCAGAATATGGCAGACAGGGTTATCAAATTAAGAGATGGACAGATAAGAGACAATATTGTCAATAATAATAAGATATCTGCTGCTGATCTTGAATGGTAGATTATGTGCAATATTAATATATTTAGTCAAAAGAAATTAAATAATGGGAGTCAGATATGAAAAATCCTTTAATTAAACGGTTGCCAAGAGAATTTGCTGGTGAAATTGCAAAATATATAGTCATATTTATATTTATGACAGCAGTTATAGGACTTATAAGTGGTTTTCTTATAGCTGATGGCAGTATGCTTGATACATATAATAAGAGCTTTGATAAATATAATATTGAAAATGGTAATTTTGAATTATATTCCAAGGCTGATGATAAGCTTATTGACAGGCTTGAAGAAGAAAATGTAACTATATATGAGAATTTCTATAAAGAAGAGACTGTAAAGGTGCATAATAATGAGAAGCTGAGTGAAGACGACCAGAGCGTAATACGTTTCTATATCAACAGGAAAGATATAGATAAGGTTGATGTTATGGAAGGCAGACTTGCAGAAGATATTAATGAGATTGCTATAGACAGAATGTATGCGGTTAATAATAGTATTAAAGTAGGAGATACAATTAATGCTGGTGGAAGAATACTTAAGGTGACAGGCTATGTTGCATTATCTGATTATAGCTGCCTTTTTTCAGACAATTCAGATACAATGTTTGACTCTGTAAAATTCGGTGTTGGGGTAGTGTCAGAGAGTTGCTTTGAAGAATATGATGATACACATATTCATTATGTATATTCGTGGAAATACGATAATGAACCAGCAGATGATATAGAAGAAAAAGAGATGGCAGATGATTTTATGAAAGTAATATCCAATAATGCCATACTTACTAATTATATTCCGGGATATCTTAATCAGGCAATACACTTTACTGGTGATGATATTGGAAGTGACAGAGCTATGATGATAGTGCTTTTATATGTTGTTATAGTTATTATGGCATTTGTATTTGCTGTGACAACTAATAATACAATATTCAAAGAGGCTAATGTTATTGGTACTTTAAGAGCTTCAGGGTATACCAGAGGTGAACTGCTGGCGCATTATATTCTGCTTCCAATAATTGTTACAATAATTGGTGCGTTAGTCGGTAATATATTAGGCTATACAGTATTTAAGAATATATTTGTAAATACATATTATGAGAGCTATTCGCTTACAACATATACAACACTCTGGAATGCTGAGGCTTTCTTACTGACAACAATTGTCCCATTTGTGATAATGGTTGTTATAAATGTATTGATTATAGGATACAGATTAAGATTGTCACCGCTTAAATTCCTAAGAAAGGATTTAGCTGTAAGAAAGAAAAAGAAAGCTGTGCGCCTGCCGGGATTTAAGTTCTTTAACAGATTCAGGTTAAGAATAATAATACAGAATATGCCTAATTACATTACACTATTTATTGGAATATTATTTGCTAATATACTGCTTATTTTTGGTCTTATGATGAGTCCGCTGCTTGCACATTACCAGAATGAAATACAGGATAAGCTTATAGCACAGCATCAATATGTGTTAAAAGTTCCTGTCGAGGTGGATAACGATGAGGCTGAGAAGTATTGCGCAAAGACACTTTCGACTATTGACGGACATTTAAAGAGCGAAGATGTGTTAATATATGGAGCAGCCAATAACAGCAGATATATTGATATTAATAGTAATAAACTTAAACCGGGTGAAGTATATGTATCTAATGGTTATGCTGAAAAGTTCAGAATTAACAAGGGCGATAAGATAACACTTAAAGAAAAATACGAGGATAAGGAGTATACCTTTACAGTTAAAGGTATGTATGATTATCCTTCTTCATTTACAATATTTATGAGTGATGACTATTTTAAAGATATATTTGATAAAGCAGAGGATTATTATTCAGGTTATCTTTCATCAGAAAAGCTTGATATTGATGAGAAATATGTAGCAACAGAAATTACATTAGATGACCTGACTAAAGTATCCAGACAGCTTGACCGTTCTATGGGAACATCATTTGAACTTGTAAAAATATTTGCTGTTGTATTATTTGCAGTATTAATGTTCTTATTAACCAAGCTTATTGTTGAGAAGAATTCAACATCAATCTCCATGGTTAAGATATTAGGTTATTCCAACAGGGAGATAAGCAGGCTGTATGTCACATCTACAACGATAGTTGTTGTTATATCTGTCATTATTAATATTATGCTGTCGGTTGTTATTATGAACTGGCTGTTCAGGGTATTTATGGAGCAGATGTCAGGCTGGATTTCCTGCTATTATGCGCCATATGTATTTGTACTTATGTTTGTACTGAATGTTGGTGTATATGCCCTGATTTCAGTATTTATGATGTATAAGATAAAGAAGATACCTATGGACGAGGCATTAAAGAATGTAGAGTAACTAAAATTACAATGATATTAATTATAATAATATTAATTAAAGTAACATAATAATATTAATTAAAAAAGATGTCCTGAACAATGAATTAGATTAAAGTGAGATAATTACATCTGCTTGCTTTAATCTGTCATTAGCAGGACATCTTTATGTTAGTTTGAGTGAATTCCCTGAAATACCTGATTAAAGAGAATTGGCATAGTTTACAGATGGTTAGCTAAGCCGCATATTCTGAGTCACCAAAGAAGTCATTGTACCATACAAGGAACATATATACTGTCCAGATTTTTCTTGAATTATCTGCCTTGCCTTCTTTATGTTCATCAAGATATTTAACAAGCTCATCTGTGTTGAAGTACTTGTTAGCAGCTTCGCTTGTGAAAGCTTTTTTAATCATATTGTAATATTTCTCGTCCTTTAACCATATTCTGATTGGCACTGGGAAACCAAGCTTCTTCTTCTCAGCAACCATATCAGGAAGATATTGGTTAGCAGCTTTACGCATAGCGTATTTAGTATTAGATTTATTAACTTTGTACTTAGTTGGGAGAGTTCTTGCTACATTGAATACTTCCTTATCAAGGAAAGGAACTCTTACTTCAAGGCTGTGTGCCATACTCATCTTATCAGCCTTAAGAAGAATATCACCGATAAGCCAGAAGTTAATATCTATATACTGCATTTTAGTTACATCATCTTTATCTTTAACTTTGTCATAAAATGGCTTGGTAAGTTCTTTATGGTTATACTTTCCAGTAGGGTTCTTTAATATCTTGGCACGTTCTTTTTCGTTGAACATAAATGCGTTACCGATAAAGCGTTCTTCAATATCTTTGCTTCCTCTTATAAGGAAATTCTTACCCTTGAACTTAAATGGGACAGCCTGTGCAGCATTGGCAAGACACTTGCGGAGTCCCTTTGGAAGCTTTCTATAGCCTGCTGTATCAAGGGGTTCTTTGTAAATGTTATATCCGCCAAAGAACTCATCAGCACCCTCGCCTGACATTGAAACCTTAACATACTTAGAAGCTGTCTGGCTTACAAAGTAAAGGGCGATAGCAGCAGGGTCAGCTAAAGGCTCGTCCATATGATACTGGATTTTAGGGATAGCTGCCCAGTATTCTTCACTTGATACAAGTTTAGAATAATTGTCTATCTGGATTTTCTCAGATAAGGCTTTAGCGTAATCTATCTCGTTATATTTTTCGTAGTCAAATCCAACTGTAAATGTCTTGTCACCATTAAATGTAGCGGCAACATAGCTTGAGTCAACACCGCTTGAAAGGAATGAACCAACCTCAACATCACTAATCTTGTGGTGTTCAACTGAGTCGTGCATAGCATCGTCAATCTCTTTGACGAATTCATCTAAAGACTTGCTCTCATCAGCTTCAAATGTAGGTTCCCAGTATCTTTTTATGTTGATTTCTCCATTATGGAAAGTAAAGCAGTGACCTGGCATAAGCTTGTATACACCCTTAAAGAATGTTTCAGGAAGCACTGAATACTGGAATGTGAGGTAATTTTCAAGAGCAACATCATTAACTTCCTTCTTATATGCAGGGTGTGCCAATATACTCTTAATCTCAGAACCATATATAATGTTGCCGTCAACTACAGTGTAGTAGAAAGGCTTAATTCCAAAGAAATCCCTTGCACCAAAGAGAGTCTCCTTCTCACTGTCCCATATAACAAATGCAAACATACCACGAAGCTTATTTAACATATCTTCACCGTATTCTTCATAAGCGTGAATAAGAACTTCTGTATCAGAGTTGTTCGCAAATATATGCCCCTTTTCAATAAGGTCTTTTCTTAAATCCTGATAATTATATATCTCACCATTAAATGTGATAACAATCTTTTTATTTTCGTTGAACATAGGCTGGCTTCCGTTATCAAGGTCGATGATTGAAAGTCTTCTAAAGCCCATATAAGCCTTGTCGTCTATATACTGACCGGCACTGTCAGGTCCTCTGTGGATGATTTTATTCATCATATCAGTAAGTACATCCTTACCATTTTCAAGGTATCCTGTAAATCCAGCAAATCCGCACATATTACAAAACCGTCCTTTCTTAAATGTGATTTATTACTATAATCCTTTAAAATACAGGCACAATAAAACCTGCATATTAATAATGTTTACACGAATATTACAACATATACGGCAGTATTTAGAATAACAGCCACCGTAAATGGTAAACCCTATGTAAATCAATTATGTAATTATAGCAAACTGGGATATTTAATACAAGATAATTGTTATGGCAAAACAGGCATTTACAAAGTAATAAAAATATTTTATAATTGTAGGCAAATTTTAATAATAGCTTGGATATAGTTCCAGTATTAAATGCACAATATGGAGGATTAGTAATGGAAAAGATTAAGATGACAACACCACTCGTTGAGATGGATGGAGATGAGATGACAAGAGTATTGTGGAAGCTTATTAAGGAAGAACTGCTTTTACCTTATGTAGACCTTAATACAGAGTATTATGATCTTGGACTCGTCCATCGTAATGAAACTAATGATCAGGTTACTGTTGACTCAGCAGAAGCAACTAAGAAATATGGTGTTGCTGTCAAGTGTGCTACAATCACTCCTAATGCAGCAAGAGTTAAGGAATATGACCTTAAGGAAATGTATAAAAGCCCTAATGGAACAATCAGAGCAATATTAGATGGTACTGTATTCAGAGCACCTATTATTGTTAAGGGTGTTGAGCCATATGTTAAGACTTGGAAAAAGCCTATCACAATAGCAAGACACGCTTATGGTGATGTATACAAGGCATCAGAGATGAAGATTCCAGCAGCTGGCAAGGCAGAGCTTGTATACACAGATGAGCAGGGTAACGAATCAAGAGAGCTTATTCATAACTTTAAGGGGGCAGGAATTATTCAGGGTATGCATAACCTTAACGATTCTATTGAGAATTTTGCAAGAAGCTGCTTTAATTTTGCACTTGAAACTAAGCAGGATCTCTGGTTTGCAACTAAGGATACAATCTCTAAGAAGTACGATCATACATTTAAGGATATATTCCAGGATATATATGATAAGGATTATGCTGATAAGTTCAAGGAAGCAGGAATTGAGTATTTTTATACATTAATAGATGATGCAGTTGCAAGAGTTATCCGTTCAGAAGGTGGATATATCTGGGCATGCAAGAACTATGATGGTGACGTTATGTCAGATATGGTTGCAACAGCATTTGGTTCATTATCAATGATGACATCAGTTCTGGTATCTCCACAGGGATATTATGAATATGAGGCTGCTCATGGAACAGTTCAAAGACATTATTACAAGCACCTTAAGGGAGAAGAAACATCTACTAACCCTATTGCTACTATATTTGCATGGACAGGAGCTTTAAAAAAGAGAGGAGAACTCGACTCACTTCCAGAGCTTTCAAAGTTCGCAGATACACTTGAAAAGGCTTGCATCAAGACAGTAGAAGATGGTAAGATGACTAAGGATTTAGCACTTATTACTACATTAGGTAATCCTGTAACACTTAATACACAAGGTTTTATTAAGGCAGTTAAGGAGACACTTGAAAGTCTTTTATAATTGTGCCAATAAAGGGTATTATTATATAGGATATTATATATAGAAGTGTTGGATTTCACTTGTGATATCTATAGATATTCGTATGAATTGAGGATTTTGAATGAAGTTTAAGTTTGAGGTTAAAGATCTTTTTAAACTCCCCAATATTTTATGTTATATAAGAATTGCACTGGTTCCGCTGTTTGTATATCTTTATTTTACGGCAGAAGAACCAGTGGATTATTATGTTGCGACACTTGTTGTAATGCTTTCGGGGATAACAGATTTTCTTGATGGGCAGATAGCAAGACGTTGTAATATGATAACTGATTTGGGTAAGATTATTGATCCGGCAGCAGATAAGCTTATGCAGCTTGCAATGTTAGTTACTCTGGCTATTAATATTCCATATATGTGCATACTTGCTGTATATCTTATTGTCAAAGAGGTAGTTATGGCACTTATGGGTCTTGTAGTTATGAAAAGGGCGAATAGGAGATTAGATGGTGCTAAATGGTATGGCAAGGTATGTACAGCAGTATTGTATGTGTGTATGCTTGCTTTAGTTGCATTTCCGCATATGCCGGTTAATCTTCAATATGTTATAATGATAGTGTGTGCAGCAGTATTGACATTTGCATTTATTATGTATATAAGAATATATATAATAATGTTAAAAGATAACCATTATGGTAATGATGAAAGAAAGTTGTATTAATATGTATAATATATTTGATATTACATTTAGGGAAATGAATGTTAACCAGTTAGCGGTATGGTTTTTTATATATAGTTTTTTTGGCTGGGCTATGGAATGTATAGTCATAAGAAAACAGCTTGGATATTGGGAGAACAGGGGTTTTGCCAAGCTTCCGTTCTGCGTTATATATGGATTTGGCGTGTTTATAGCATTTCATATATTTGCACCAATTGAGGGTAATTACCCTGCTTTATACATTGCTGGTGCTATATGTGCGACAATATTTGAGTATATGACAGCAAGACTTATGCAGAAGCTTTTTGGTGAAGTATGGTGGAATTACGACCATCTAAGATTTAATTATAAAGGAATAATATGCCTTCAAAGCACTCTTGGCTGGGGGGTATTAGCAGTTCTTATATTCAGTGTATTCAATAAAATGGTAGAACGTGTTGTATTCAGTATGGATATGAGGGTAACTACAGTGTTATCAATTGTGCTTGTTATATCATATGTTGTGGATTTCTCTTACCATTTTACTAAGAGAATTGCTAATAAGAAAATGGAAAGTGTAGTTGCACAGGCTTCAAGTGCTGGCAGCCTTCAGAGGTTTTTTCATAGATAATCAGCGGGGTGGACAATGTTAGAAAGTCTTAAGAATAATGTCAGGCTGCTTCGCAGGAGCAAACGACACGTAATTCTGTTTGAACTGACATATAAGTTACTGGCAGTAGCAGTTATATATCCTATATTAACTGCCGCCATTAATCTTTGTATGAAGGTTGCAGGAATCAGATATTTAACAAATGAATATATTGTAAAGGCACTGACAAACCCTGTTGTTATTATAGCTTTGTTTACAGGCATTATACTGTTTGTCGGTTACTGCATTTACGAGATGGCATATTTGGCTGTGTGCTTTGAAACTAAGAGAAAAGGTAATAACGCATCTATAATTGATAATATATATAATGCGTACCTGCGTCTTAAAAATTTAATCCGAATTCAAAGCATACCGCTTTTTTTATTTTTCTTTATTTCGATTATATTTATAAATGTTACAATTGTCGCTAATCTTATATATTCAGATACATTGAGCAATCTTATCGGAAGTACGATGAGAAGAAACAGGTATATGATATATATGCTTGTGGCAATAGTTATGGTTCTTATATATTATTATGTTATAAGAGGAATTTTCTCATTTAATATATATATGATGGAGGGGAAGAATTTCATACAGTCATATAAGAAAAGCTCACAGATTGTAAGAAATAACAGATTAAGGGTAATTATGTCTGTTATTGTATATAATCTTGCAATATTTGTAGCTATAGCAGTGTTCTATACAGTTATTTCGCTTATACTTATAGGCGGTGTTAAGCTGTTGGATATGGCTTATCTTGGAAGTGCGGTATATTTATCAGTTCTTAGGGAATTGAGGGCCGGTGTGAAGATTTTTCTTGTGTTTATATCAATACCTTGTTCATTCTCAATGATTTCATATATGTATTATAAATATTCCGATCTGGATGATATTGAATTTGAATTCGTGGATATTGACGAAGGTTCAGCAAGGGTCAACAGGATAATATATGCAGTTGTTCTGGCATTATCCATAGTGCTTGATATTATATATATAATTGGGTCATTTAATAATAATCCGTTTGAGAGAGTGGCTATATTCCACAATACGGATATAACTGCCCACAGAGGTGCTTCAGTAGATGCACCTGAGAATACTCTTGCGGCATTCAGTAAGGCGATTGAAGATATGGCTGATGTTATAGAGTTAGATGTCCAGATGACCAAGGATGGCTATATTGTTGTTATGCATGATACATCAGCATACAGGACTACAGGTGTTCTAAAGAATATTACGGAGCTTACTTTAAGAGAAGTTAAAAGACTTGATGCCGGGTACTGGTATTCAGAGCAGTACAATGGCGAGAAAGTTCCAACACTTGAAGAAGTATTGCAGCTTGCCAAAGGAAAGATTAAACTTAATATAGAGATTAAAACGGCGGATAACAGTGATGAGGTAGCAAAGAAGGTTGTAAAGCTTATACAGAAATATTCAATGCAGGATTCGTGCGTTATCACCTCGTTTGATTATAGTGCATTGCAGGCTGTTAGGTCTTATGATGAGGACATAGAAGTCGGGTATATATTATCGGTGGCTTATGGAAAGTTCTATGAGATAGATGACGTGGATTTCTTTAGCGTCAATGCTTCGTTCCTTACTAAGAGAGTTGTTGATGCTATTCATAATTCAGGAAAGCAGGTATATGCGTGGACTGTTAATAATGACGCTTCTATAAAGAATCTTACTAATAAAGGTGTTGATAATATAATAACTGACAAACCTGTAACGGCAAGAGAGGTTATATATTCAAGAGATACAAGTGAGACATTGATTAATATGATAAAGTATGTATTTAACCAGTGATTAGCTTGGTAACATATATGCGTAAATGTACGCGGAAACGGGGGTCTATATGTTAAGAGGTATAGGTACATCTAAGGGAATTGGTATAGGAAAAGCACTTATTATCCATAAGTGTAAGAATGCTGTCAGCCGTGTTAAGATTAAGGATACAGAAGCTGAGGTTGATAAGTTCAATGAGGCTGTGGAAAAGTTCATACAGGAAACTAATGAGCTTGTGGATAAGTTGTCACAGAAGCTTAATGGTGATGATAAGAATGCTCTTGTATTAAAAAATCAGGAATATCTTATAAGAGATCCTGAGTTTACCAGTGGTGTAATAAGTGCTATAACTAATGACAAGCTTAATGCAGAAGCTGCGGTTGAAGATACCTGTGATATGTTAAAGAACATATTCTTAAGCTTTAACAATGATACGATGACACAGAGAGTAGCCGATATTGAAGATATGAAACAGCGTCTTATAGCAATAATGCAGGGACAGAAGCATATTGATCTTACTAATCTTTCTGATAATACTGTTATTATTGCCGATGAAATCCATCCATCTATGACAGCTAATATGGATACAGAGCATATTGCCGGTATTATATCAGAGAAGGGCGGAGATACATCACACGCTTCAATTCTTGCAAGAGCATTAGAAATTCCTGCTGTATTAAGTGTTAAGGATATATGCAGTAAAATAGCAGAGGGTGAGGAGGTTATAGTTGATGGAGCTTACGGCGAAGTATTCGTCAATCCTACACCTATAACTCTTAAGATATATAATAAAAAGAAAAAAGCATATGATGAAAGAGTTAAGGAACTTAAAAAATATATAGATAAACAGACTGTTACAAAGGACGGCAGAAAAGTAATGCTTGCTGCTAATATAGGCAATGCTGATGAGGCTGCTAAAGCTGTAAAGGCTGGAGCTGAGGGTGTCGGACTTTTTAGGACGGAATTCTTATTTATGAACAAGCAGGCACTTCCAACAGAGGAGGAGCAGTATAACGAATATAAGAAAGCAGCAGTTGTGCTTGATGGCAGACAGCTTACGATAAGAACGCTTGATATTGGCGGAGATAAAGACATTCCTTATATGGGACTCACAAAGGAGTTAAATCCATTTCTTGGATACAGGGCCATAAGGTTCTGCCTTGACAGGGTAGATATATTTACAACCCAGTTAAGGGCTGTATTAAGGGCAAGTGCATATGGCAATATAAGAATTATGATTCCTATGATAACTTCTGTTACAGAGGTGCAGGCAGTTAAGAAGATTATAAATGGTATATGCAGGGATTTGGACAAGAAAGACATTAAGTATGATAAGGACATAAAGATAGGTGTTATGATAGAGACACCAGCCGCGGCAATAATGGCAGATGTACTGGCACATGAGGTTGATTTCTTCTCAATCGGTACGAATGATTTGACACAGTATACACTTGCTGTTGACAGAGGCAATGAGAATGTTGCTTATCTTTACTCTGCACTCAATCCAGCCGTTATACGAAGTATTAAACACATAATTGAGTGTGCACATAATGCAGGTATAGAAGCAGGAATGTGTGGAGAAGCGGCGGCAGATGAAAGAATGATACCACTTCTTCTTAATTTTGGACTTGATGAGTTCTCTGTTACAGTGAGCAGGGTGCTTGAAACTAGAAAAGAGATAGCTTCGTGGAGCAGTAAGGAAGTAAAAGAGATAACAGAAAATGTTATGAATTATTCGGAAGAAAAGGAAGTGTCTAACTATCTTAGCGACTGCATAGCAAAAGAATAGATTATTATATAATAAATGCTTTGTGTTGATTGACATGTTAAGACATCTGCTTCTGGCATAATAAAATTAATTGGAGGAAAATATGGCATTATATGATACAGATGACGAGCAGGAAAAGGTTGTACTTGTCGGCGTAGAGTTAAATCCTCTTGACGACTGCGAGAAGTCGTTAGAGGAGTTAGCAGAGCTTGCTAAGACTGCCGGAGCGGTCACAGTAGGAAAGATGATACAGCCGCGTGACAGTTTCCACCCTGCAACATATATTGGTAAGGGTAAGCTTGAAGAATTAAGGCTTATGATAGATGAGCTTGGTGCAACAGGAATAATATGTGATGATGAGCTGTCTCCAGCACAGTTAAGAAATCTTGAAGATGTTCTTAATACTAAGATTATGGACAGAACAATGGTTATTCTTGATATATTTGCCGCAAGAGCTTCATCAAGTGAAGGTAAGATACAGGTTGAGATGGCACAGTTAAAATACAGGTCAACAAGACTTGCAGGACTTGGAACAACACTCTCAAGACTTGGTGGTGGAATAGGAACAAGAGGACCGGGTGAGAAGAAGATAGAAACAGACAGGCGAATAATAAGGGACAGGATTGCTCATTTGTCAGGTGAGTTAAAGGAGATTAAGAGCCACAGAGATGTGCAAAGACAGAACAGACAGGACAGTTCTACACCAGTAGCGGCTATAGTAGGTTATACTAATGCGGGTAAGTCAACACTTCTTAACAGGCTGACCGATGCAGGTGTATTATCTGAGGACAAGCTGTTTGCAACACTTGATCCTACAACGAGGGCACTTACACTTCCTAACAAGGAAAAAGTGCTTATGACAGATACTGTTGGATTTATCAGAAAGCTTCCACATAATCTTATAGAGGCATTTAAGAGTACACTTGAGGAAGCGAAATATGCAGATATGATAATTCACGTTGTGGACTGCTCTAATGATGATTACGAAAGACATATGGCAACAGTATATGAGACATTGAAGCAGTTAGATGTAGGTGATAAGCCGATAATTACACTTTTTAATAAATGTGATAAATACGGCGAACTTCCTATACTCAAGGACAGCAAAGCTGATTATGTTGAGAATATTTCAGCCAGGACGGGTGTGGGAATAGATGAATTTCTGGAAGATGTGCAGGATATTATATTAAAGAGCAGAATTAGAATAGAAAGAGTATTTTCTTACAGCGATGCAGGCAAAATCCAGCTTATAAGAGAATACGGACAGCTTGAAAGTGAGGAATACACACAGGAGGGCATAAGTGTCAAAGGATATGTGCCAGCCTGGGTAGGAGGCAAACTATGAATTTAATTGCACTTGTTGATAAAAAATGGGGAATAGCTAATAAAGGAAGAGAACTTGTTGATATTCCAGAGGATAAGAAGCTGTTCCGTGAAGAAACTTATGGAAAAGTTGTTATTATGGGAAGAAAGACATTAGAAGCACTTCCTAACCAGTCAGCACTTGTTGGAAGAAAGAATATTGTTCTTACAAGAAATAAAGATTATGAAGCTAAAGACGTATGTTTATGCCATAGTGTTGAAGATGTGCTTGAGAAGGTAAAAAATGTGGATAGTAAGGATGTATATGTCATCGGTGGTGGACAGATATACAAAGAATTCCTTCCATATTGTGATACAGCACATATTACAAAGGTTGATTACTCTTACGAAGCAGATACTTATATAAGTGATTTTGATAAGCTGGAAGACTGGAGAATTACAGGACAGAGTGATGAACATACATACTTTGATATATGTTATGAATTTGTAAGGTATGAAAGAAAGGGTAAGGCTGATGAAATGCCAGAATAAAAAGAAAAATGTAAAGCGTGCTGTGGCTGGTATAATATTTCTTTCCGTAATAGCAATAATATTATCGGCATATGGTGTTACACAAATGTATGCTTCTCCAGAGAAAAAAGCTTTAAAAACGATGTTGAAATCTGGAGAACTTTTACAAAGCACAGTTGAAAAACATATAAACAACATAGATGTAAGTGCCAATAACTATACTGGAAAAATTAATATATCGGAGTTGGTATATGATAATGCTGATTATATGCAGGGTAAGAATAGTGCAGAATATACCATTACAGCTAATATCGATAATAATGGAATAAATGTAGTTATACCTGAATTGACTAATGATACATTTTTAATATCTAAAGCTGATATATCAAGATATATTAATATAGATGCAGATCAGCTTAAGCCTGTTTTAAAAGCTGCATTAGCTGACTTTGTGAAGGGCTATGAAGTTATGGCAATGGATTGCGTGAATACAGTCAGCGAAACAGGAAAACACACTTATAATATTAATATAGACGAAACAGCTTTAGTTAATGGCTTTAATACATTTGTGGATGAATTATATAAAGATTCACAGGTTCTTCCATATATTTCGTTGTTAAATGTATATGGCATAAAAAAGGATAGTATTAAATCTGAATTTGCCACGGAAGTAAAGGACTGCAATGTAGTGCTTGATATAGAGGCTGATAGGGATAATAACCTTGCAAAGGTGAGTGCTGTAGTATATTACAATCAAAACGCTGTCTGTAATATGGTTATTGATTTTGATGGACTGGATAATATGACGCTATATATTATGGCTGAATATTCACAGGCTGAATATGTGAATTCGGTAATACAGATAGATATGCAAAGTGATAATGTAATAGGAGTGTCAGCCGATGCAGATATACATTTTATGAATCACAGTTTAAAGCTTAAGGCATCAGGAAATATTAATATCCAATAAGTCTTTGCAAAATAATTATTTTACATTTCTGTAACCAATCCTGAAAAAAGCGTACTCTATAAGTGAAAGCTTTCAAAAAGAAATAATTAAGGACGATTTAATAAAGTGTGCAGCGAAGAAAAAATAATTGATTTAATAGCAAACAGAGATGAATCTGGAATGCGTGAATTAATGGAGCGGTATCAAAGACCATTAATGAAGCTTGCAATGAATATGCTTGACAGTGAGGAAGATGCAAGAGAATGTGTTAATGATACGTTTTATGAAGTATGGAAATCAGTTCCAGATAACAGACCGCAATATTTGTTTGCATATTCAGCTACTATATGCAGACATATAATCTGCAAGAGAATAGACCATGACAATGCATTAAAAAGAAGCTCTAATGTTATAGAACTTACAGCCGAGATGGAACAGTGTATCGGCAAGCCTGATAAAGCACTTGAGGGTGATGAACATATGGTAGGAGAATTGATTAATACATTTCTTAAAACATTGGATACTGATAAGAGAAATATATTTATCAAAAGATACTGGTATTCACAACCTGTTAAAGTTATATCAAAAGAACTTGGAAAGAGCGAAAGTTCAGTTAAGGTTGCACTGCACAGATTAAGGAAAGATTTAAAGAAGTTTTTGGAAAGTGAGGGCGTTTTGGTATGAATGGTGAGAAATTATTTAAGTCAATGAACAATATTAATCAGGAGTGGATTGAGCAGGCAAAGCCAGCTAATAAGCCTGTCATAATGAGAACCAGATCAAAAATATATAGAAATATAGCAGCAGCGGCAGCCGCAGTGATTGCAATTTCGGGATTAAGTTACACTGGTGTATACGCGTACCAGAAGTATCTTGTCCCAAAGAGTAATGTCAATTTTGAATCTCATATGAGCGGGGATAGTTCGGTTAATGTCTATAATACAGGTAATGTTACATCTACAGAAGAATCTAATGTTGACGTGGAATGGGGAAAATATGTTGCTAATGGTGGAAGATTTTATATTGAACTGACTATAAAGTCAAAAGACGGAAGTCCGATTATACCTAATGATGATACCTTAAGTCCAATAATTGGTACATTTGATTTTGCAGATACTGTAATAAAAATAAGTGATGAAACAGACCAGTTCAAATCAACAGGTACATTATACCATCTTAATTATAATGGTATGTCAGATGATGGTTCAGAAATATATGCAGAATTAATATATGTTAATGCTGATTCAAGAGATATTGTTAATCATAACATTTCGATTGATGTTAAGGATCTTAAGTGTACGTACAGAAATGGTGAAGATAATAAAACAAGAGAAACCAGAACCTTAGCAACAGGGGAGTGGTCTTTTGAAACAGTTCTTAAGAGTAGCAGCACAGGTGTGCTTAGTACAACTCCTAATATATCGGTTACATCATCTTGTAATGCAGACCAGACTATCAATATAGATACACTTAAATGTGATGGATTCGTACTTGATATATATGGAACAGGAAATGCAGACTTTAAGTGGTTTGGCATGAGTGGTAAATATGCACCTGTAGTACATCTTAAAGATGGCACAGTTGTTAGTATTGACGACAAAACTTCTGATTTAAGTGCCAAAGCAGGTACTATGCATATATCATTTGCATTAAAACAGGTTATCAGTGTTGATAATATTGCATCTATTGAGTGGCATGGTGTAACAATATATTCAGCAGAATAATAAACTATAATTAATAACTACAGCTCCTAAAATGTAAAATAACCTAAAATAAACCCTTCAAAAGTAAGACACTGTTTCTGACTTTTGGAGGGTTTTAAATGTTTGTTAATTAAATAGCAATCTGTTATGAATATACAATGTATGTGCTGTAGCGGAATCTTCTTAAACGCTGTTCCATTTTAATAGCATTTAAGAGAATACGGTAAGCACCGACCTGAACCTTATAATAGCCGTCCTCATATATTATAAATGCAGGAAATCCGTCCATTAAAAGTGAATTTAACATTCTGTCGGCATTATCCTTGTTGCGGTATGCGCCAACCTGTACACGGTAAAGTGCTTCATTTTCTGTGTCATAATCATTATTGTCACAAGGACATTGTGGCATAATATTTGAACTACTGACAGGGACAGAAAACACCTCGTTATCAGGTGGGATGGAATTAACCATAGCTGTGCTGTCAATTGGGGCAGAAGCAGTTCTGCCAGAGTTATTCATTTGGCTGTTGCTGCTATTATTGTTGTTACTATTGTTGTTGCTATTATTATTGTTGTCAGTGCGATTGCTTTTATTGGAAGTGGTATTTCCGGGCCTGCCTGATGGTATGCTTTCTAATATTCCGTCTGCGATTGCCTGTGCAATACTGTCAAATTCTTCATCAAATAGATAATTGTCTTTATCGTTGTTAATAAATCCAACTTCAACAAGAACGGCTGGCATTTTGGTACGCTTAAGGACAACAAGGTTTTTGCGTTCGTCTACACCAAGATTTTTAAAGCCTGCATCTTCAAGCTGGTTATTAATATTTCTTGCCACCTCAGCCTTTAAACCAGTATCGCTGTATACAAGGGTTTCAACGCCAGAATATTGGTTAGGATTTTCTGAGGAATTGCGGTGTATTGATACGAAAAGGTTGGCACCGGAATTATTCGCATCGGTTGCTTTCTTAAATGGGGTTTCGTATTCGTCAGTAGTTCTTGTGTAATATACATCTATGCCATTTTTTTTAAGTATGTCACCGACAGCTAAAGTAAGGTCGAGAGTGTCATCTTTTTCCCGTCTGTCCTTATATACAGCACCGGGGTCGCATCCACCGTGTCCGGCATCAAGGGCGATTCTATAATCAGCCATAAATCCTCCTAAAGGAAATATCAGTTTATTTTATTCATAAAATTTCATAAAGATACATATAATAATCAAAAATATAATGAATAATATAAGAGGAATTAGATTATGGTGTATGTACATACAATGGAAACTCCTGCCGATGCAATAGATAAAGGAAAAATGCGCATTAATGTATATGATAAACAGCAGGGTATACCATTGGCAGATGCAAGGATTTCACTTGCATATACAGGAAATCCTGAAAGAATTATCAATGAGATAACTACTGACTCAGAAGGAGCAGTTAATCTTGATGACCTTCCTACACCGCCGGTGGAGTATAGTATGGAACCGGGTGAGAACCAGCCATTTTCGGAATACACTATTGATGTTAATGCAGATGGCTACGAGGAGATTAATATATCCGGTATTGATGTATTCTCAGGGGAAACAAGTATTCAGAATGTGTATTTGAATGAAGATAACAGGGAGGTTCCAGAGGATAATATTGTAATTCCGGTTAATACGCTGTATGGCAGCTATCCTGCCAAGATACCAGAGACTGAGATTAAGCCGGTACGCCAGTCGGGGGAGATTGTGTTAAGCCGCGTTGTAATACCAGAAACAATAGTTGTGCACGATGGTGTTCCTACAGACTCCACAGCACTTGATTATTATGTAAGGTACAAGGATTATATTAAAAATGTAGCGAGCAGTGAAATATATTCGACATGGCCGAGACAGACGTTGGAAGCTAATATTTTAGCGATTATGTCCTTTACATTAAACAGAGTGTATACAGAGTGGTACAGAAACCAGAATTACAACTTTACGATAACCTCATCAACTGCATTTGACCACAAATGGGTCAACGGACGTAATATATTTGAAAGTATTTCACAGGTTGTGGATGAAATATTTGATAATTATCTGTCAAGACCGAATGTAAAACAGCCGATATTAACACAGTATTGTGATGGAAAGAAATCAAGCTGTCCTGACTGGATGACACAATGGGGAAGCAAATATCTGGGTGATCAGGGATATTCCTCAATAGATATATTAAGATATTATTATGGAGATAATATGTACATTAATACGGCTGAACAGATACAGGGTATTCCGTCATCGTGGCCTGGAGCAGATCTTGATATAGGCTCATCGGGGCAGAAGGTAAGGCAGCTGCAGGAACAGCTTAATCTTATAGGCGATTATTACACGGCAATACCGGCACTGACGGTTGACGGGATATATGGAGAGCGTACAGCGGAGGCAGTAAGGCAGTTTCAGAGAATTAATAATATGCCGCAGACTGGTGTTGTGGATTTCCCAACGTGGTACAGAATATCGGACAGATATGTAAGGCTGTCAGGAATTGCAGAGCTTAATTGAAAATTTCTGCAATTATTTTCATAATTATATAAAATATTAGTTGACAGCTATAATTATTAGTGATACACTCTAATAGTTGTTAAACAAAGCAGAGTATCCACTCTCACCTTAGCGCAATCGGGCGACTTGGGTTTATATTTTTAAGAATGTGCATGATAAACAGCAATTAAGATGCATTATGATTAAAAAGTGGATAGTCTGACTATCCACTTTTTTTGATTTTGGAGGTGCACTACTATTAGCGAATTAATGATTAACGAGCAGATCCGTGATAAGGAAGTTCGTGTTATTGGAGAAGAAGGACAGCAGCTTGGAGTTATGTCTCCTAAGGATGCTATGAAACTGGCAAGAGAGGCAGAGGTTGATTTAGTAAAGGTTGCCCCATCTGCAAAGCCACCTGTATGTAAGCTTGTGGATTATGGCAAGTATAAGTATGAACTTGTCAGAAAAGAGAAGGAAGCTAAGAAGAAGCAGAGAACAATAGAAGTCAAAGAAGTTCGTTTGTCACCTAACATAGATGTTAATGATTTGAATACTAAGTGTAATTCGGCAAGAAAGTTCATCGAGAAAGGCAATAAAGTAAAGGTATCTTTAAGATTTAGAGGCCGTGAGATGGCGCATATCGATTCCAGCAAGCATATATTAGAAGATTTTGCTGAGAAGTTAAGTGATATTGCAGTAGTAGACAAAGCTCCAAAGTTAGAAGGCAGGAGCATGACTATGTTTTTAACTGAAAAATGTTAAAATATTATTTATTCCATATGAGAATTAAATTAGGAGGATTATTATGCCAAAGGTAAAGACAAAAAGAGCAGCTGCAAAGCGTTTTAAAGTAACTGGAACAGGTAAATTAAAGAGAATGAAAGCTTACAAGAGCCATATTCTTACAAAGAAGACTACTAAGAGAAAGAGAAATCTTAGACATGCAGCTATGACAGATGCAACTAATGTAAAGACAATGAAGAAGATTATGCCATATTTATAAGATATGGATGTCTGTGATTGATTATTAGGAGGAAATTAAGAAATGGCAAGAATTAAAGGCGGTATGAACGCAAAGAAGAAGCATAATAGAGTATTAAAGCTCGCTAAGGGTTATAGAGGAGCTAGATCTAAGCAGTACAGAGTTGCTAAGCAGTCTGTAATGAGAGCTCTTACAGAGAGCTACAAGGGTAGAAAGCAGAAGAAGAGACAGTTCAGACAGTTATGGATCGCAAGAATCAATGCTGCAGCAAGAATGAATGGTCTTTCATACAGCAAGTTTATGTATGGTTTAAAGTTAGCTAACATCGACCTTAACAGAAAGGTATTAGCTGAGATGGCTGTAAATGATGCAGAAGGATTTGCTAAGTTAGCAGAAGTAGCTAAGGCTAAGATTGCTTAATTAAGATTTATATTGGTATTAATACCAGTTATATAAAAGGCAGAAAGCGAATTGATGTGTTCCAGTAATTCGGGAGCATATCAGATTGGGCTTTTTGCCTTTTTTTGTGATAATATTGTGAAACATTTGCATAATACTGGTTTTAAAAGTGATATTGTGGTATAGTTTATAAGTCGGTGTTACGGCAATATTTAATGTGGAGACAGGTTATGAGAAAAGTATTAAAGAATAAAGTTGTAAAATATGCTGTTACAGCAGCTATGGTTATGTCAGTTATGATGACAACAGCCTGTAACAGTAAGATAAAGGTAGATTATGGATACAATCCAACTGATTATGTAGAGCTTGGAGATTATAAGGGAATTCAGGCTGAGGTTGATGTAACAGCCATAACTAATCAGGTTATAGATGATAAGATTGCAGAACAGCTTGAAAGTGAGACAACATATACAGATGTTAACAGGGAAGCACAGAAAGGCGATAAGGTTACATTTGGTTATACTGGTACATCAGGCGGACTTTCAATAGATGATTTTACTGGTTCTGATTATAGTATGACACTTGGTAAGGATGCTTTCCCTGTTGCAGGAACTGGCTTAGATGAAGAATTATATGGAATGGTTGCAGGACAGACTAAGGTAATAACAATCACACTTCCAGAGAATTCAAAGTATTCTGATTATGCTGGCAAGAGAGTTGTATTCGAACTTACAATGAGTTATGTACAGCAGGCTAATGTTCCTATGCTTACAGATGCTTTTGTTAAGAGTGCGTTCAACTGCGAAACAGTTGATTCATATAAGGCACATGTTAAGAATGATGTCAGTGGAACAATAGAAACTAAGATAACAGAAGCTAAGAATAAAGCAATACTTACCCAGCTTCTTGACAAATGCAAGGTTACAGGTTATCCAGAGGAATTCCTTGCACAGCAGTCATCAAAGCTTGAAGAATCAATAAGCTTTTACAGTACACTTCAGGGTAAGACTAATGATGAATATTGTCAGAATCTATATGGTATGACATTTGATGAATTCGTTAAGGCATCAGCAGGACAGCAGCTTGTATATCAGGCAATTGCAGAAAAGGAATGTCTTGCAATTACAGATTATGAATACAAGGATGACCTTGAGCAGTTCGCTAAAGACAGTGGTTATTCAAAGGTAGATACATTTACAGATAAATATGACAAAGAAACTATTGTTAAGTCTATGCTTGTTAAGAAGGCACAGAATTTAGTAATGGATAATGCAGTCATAACAGAGAAGTAGGATATATAAGAATATATTTGTTCAATATATGTAAAATGTATTGTTACATAATATATAAAGAGTTATATATTTGTTGAATATACGGAAAATGTATGTTTGCGGAATATAAAAATTCTATACTTATAGAATATATAATAAAGTATATATTATAAATCAGAAATCATAACTGGATAAATATATTTAATGATATACTAATTCAGGCAATGGTTTCTGATTTTTTGCTTTTAAAAATATCGAACATTTGTTATACTGAATTATGATACTGTGTATGCACAGTATGTGAAGGTTAAGTTTAGATGCACTGTTGATTTTAATTAAGTGCATTTGTAAGTTAAAGTGGAGATAGTGTGAGTATAATCACACATTGGATTGGAGAGTATATGAATTTAGATGGTTTAAATGACTGCCAGAAAAGAGCGGTTAAAAGGACAGAAGGTCCGCTTCTTATTATAGCGGGTGCAGGTTCTGGAAAGACAAGAGTTCTTACTAACAGGATAGCCTATCTTATAGATGATTGTGGTGTGGCGCCATATAATATACTTGCTATTACATTTACTAATAAAGCGGCAAGGGAGATGAGAGAGAGAGTTGATGCGACAGTAGGACAGCAGGCTGGTGAAGTGTGGGTAAGTACTTTCCACTCCACCTGTGTGCGGATTCTCAGGCGTTATATAGATAGAATTGGTTATTCCAATACATTTACAATATATGATACAGATGACGTTAAGAGTGTTATAAAGGATATATGTAAGAAGTTCAATATAGATACGAAGATGCTCAAGGAAAAGACAATTATGAATGCGATATCGCACGCCAAAGATGAGCTTATGAGTCCGGATCAGATGGAGCTTGAGGCTGGTGGTGACTACAACGGCAAGAGAATTGCCAATGTATACAGGGAGTATCAGAAGACATTAAAGCTTAATAATGCACTTGATTTTGATGATTTAATATACAAGACTGTAGAATTATTGGAAAATGATGCTGAAGTACTTAATTATTATCAGGAACGATTTAAGTATATTATGGTTGATGAGTATCAGGATACTAATACATCGCAGTTTAAGCTTATATCAATGCTTGCCGCCAAATATGGCAATCTCTGCGTGGTTGGGGATGATGATCAGTCAATATACAAGTTCAGGGGTGCCAATATTACCAATATATTGAATTTTGAGAATACATTTGCAGGAACTAAAGTAATAAAGCTTGAGCAGAATTATCGTTCAACACAGACAATTCTTAATGCAGCCAATGCGGTCATAAGCAATAATATAGGAAGAAAAGCAAAGAGTCTGTGGACAGAGAATGGCGAGGGTGAAAAGGTTAATTATACACTTTATGAAAATGGATATGATGAGGCACAGGGCGTTGTTGACAGTATAAGTTCTATGGTAAGGGACGGCTGGAATTACAACGATATTGCCATATTATACAGGACTAATGCACAGTCTAGAGCGTTGGAAGAAAAACTTATGTTAAAGAATATACCATACCGTATATATGGCGGAATAAGCTTTTATCAGCGTAAGGAAATAAAAGATATACTTGCATATTTAAAGACTATAGACAATGGTATGGACGGACAGGCAGTAAAGCGTATTATCAATGTTCCAAAGCGTGGAATTGGTGCGACAACAATTGAACGAGTTCAGGAATATGCAGATCAGAATGACATAACATTCTGGCAGGCTCTGTGCGATGCTGAGCATATTGATACGATAAAACGAGGTGTTGGAAAGCTAGAGCCATTTGTTACACTTATAGGTTCACTTAAGGCGAAGCAGGAATTTATGAGCATAAAAGAACTTGCCGAAACCGTTATAAGTGACACAAGATATATAGAATGTCTTGCAGAGAGCGAAACAGCAGAAGAAATAGAAGCAAGACAGGAAAATATAGATGAATTGATTAACAAAATAGTAAGCTATGAGGAGAGCTGCCGACAGAAGGAAGAAACTCCTACATTAAGCGGTTTCCTTGAAGAAGTTGCACTCATAGCAGATATTGATAATCTTAATGAGTCAGATAAGCAGGTAATGCTTATGACATTACATAGTGCTAAGGGTCTTGAATTCCCTATTGTGTATATGACAGGAATGGAAGATGGTCTTTTTCCAAGTTATATGACAATAGTGTCAGATGACCCTGCAGAGATAGAGGAAGAAAGACGACTTTGCTATGTAGGAATAACAAGAGCAGAGAAGATACTTAACTTAAGCAGTGCGAAGATGCGTATGGTACGCGGTGAAACACAGATGAATAAAGTATCACGCTTTATTAAAGAAATTCCCGAAGAATATATGCACATAGAAAATAATAGTTCAGGATATAATAAAGGTAAGATTGCATATGGAGGAAAAGATGACTCAGAGGAAACACGTTCGTATAATATCAGAGCCAATGCCAAAGCAGCTCTTAACAGATACGGCTCAGGCAATGTGAATTATAAAGAACCAAAACGTGTATCAATCGGCGGCTCAACCTCAGCAGGCTACAGGTCTTCTGTGAGAAAGGCGAATACTAAGGTTGGTTTTGGTAAAGAATTTCCTATGGATATATTTGATTTAAAGAAGTCATCGAAGGCTGCTGGAGCTGGAGGCAGTGGAATTGGCAGTAAATTGACAGCTGGTGGAAAATCTGTATCAGGCGGAAGTTATGCAGGTACTTCATATGGCACGGCGGGTTCGACTGCCTCTGTTGGCAGTGCTGGTGGAACATCTGGACTTGGATACGGTGTTGGCGATACCGTGGTTCATGCCAAATTTGGAAAGGGAAAAGTAATTTCAATTGATAATGGCACAAGAGATTATATGGTAACTGTAACATTTGATGAGTATGGTTTAAAGAAAATGCTTGCAGGCTTTGCAAGGCTTAAAAAAGCCTAAATATGGTGACAAATGAAATATGTTGTGATACAATATATTTACTTTAAAAGTGTTTTGAAAGGAGCGGTTGTTATGAATAAGGATAAGATTGAAGAGCTTATTGCGGCAAGCAAGCTCAATGAACTTCTTCACAAGAAAGATGTAGAAGAGAGCAAGAAGAAAAGTAATGTAATTATCATAGTATTAGCAGTTATTGGAGCGGTTGCAGCATTAGCAGCTATCGTATATGCAATCTATAGATACTTCACACCAGATTATCTTGATGATTTTGATGATGATTTCGATGATGACGACTTCGATGAAGACTTTGAAGATGATGATGATGAATTCGAGAACTAATTATTCTGCCAATTAAAGAATGATTAAGACAAAGACCACTGGCTGGCTTACAGCCAGTGGTTTTTTAGATGTTCGGTGATGTGGGAGGAAGGCTGGTTAGTTTCCTGATTGATTATATAGAAGGATTGGAGATAAAAGATGAAAAAAGGCGGCATATATACAGGTTATGTAGAAAGCGTGGATTTTCCTAATAAGGGAAATGTAATAGTTAAGACAGAGGAAGATGGACAGACTATAAAGGAAAAGGCTGTTGTAAAGAATTCAATACCGGGACAGACAGTTAAATTTATGGTAAACAAGAAGAAGCACGGCAAATGTGAAGGAAGGCTTCTTGAAGTTGTCTGTCAGGCAGATACAGAAACTAACGAAAGATGTGAGCATTTTGGCAAATGCGGTGGCTGCGTATATCAGACTGTAAGGTACGAAGAACAGTTAAAGATGAAAGAAAATGCAGTGAAGAAGCTTCTTGCTCCTGTTATTAATACAGAATATGAGTGGGAGGGAATAATTGGAAGCCCTGTATCAAGTGAATACCGTAATAAGATGGAATTCTCATTTGGCGATGAGGTAAAAGATGGTCCGATAGCCCTTGGTTTACATAAGAGAAACAGTATGTATGACATAGTAACAGTAACAGGCTGTAAGATTGTGGATAATGATTACAGAAAAATACTCAAGTGTGTATATGATTATGCACTTGAGAAAAATCTCACTTATTACCACAAAATGAAGCACGAGGGGTATCTTAGACATTTGCTTGTAAGAAAAGCCGTAAAGACAGGACAAATCCTTGTGGACATTGTGACAACTACAATTAATGATATTCCTATGGACGAGCTTGCAGACAGATTAAAAGCACTGTCACTTGACGGAGAGATAACAGGCTTCCTACACACCTACAATGACAGTGTTGCCGATGCGGTAATCAACCAAAAGACAGAGATAGTATTCGGAAGGGATTATATTGAAGAAGAGCTTCTTGGACTTAAATTCAAGATTACAACATTTTCATTTTTCCAGACTAATTCACTTGGTGCAGAAGTCCTGTACTCAAAGGCAAGAGATTATGTCGGAACAACCAAAGACAAGGTAATATTCGATCTGTACAGCGGAACAGGAACAATAGCGCAGATGTTAGCCCCAGTTGCAAAGAAAGTCATCGGCGTTGAGATAATACCAGAAGCTGTCGAAGCAGCCAGGATTAATGCCGGCATAAATGGACTTGATAACTGCGAATTCATCGCAGATGATGTGCTTAATGCCCTCGATAACATAAAGGACAAGCCAGACTTTATCGTCCTCGACCCACCAAGAGATGGTATCAATCCTAAGGCACTTAAGAAGATAATTGACTATGGTGTGGAGTCAATGGTGTATATTTCCTGCAAGCCTACAAGCCTTGCAAGAGATCTGGTTATGTTGCAGGAGAGCGGGTATGAGGTTAAGAAAGGGTGCTGTGTGGATATGTTTCCAAATACGGGGCATGTGGAGACGTGTTGTCTACTCGTTAGGGAATGCGCAAACGATGATGAGATGGTATCCATAAAGGTTGATTTAGAAGGGATACAGTTGAATCAAGGTGAATATAAGCCGGAAGAAAAGCCGACATATGGAAACATCAAGAAGTGGATTAAGGAGAAATACGGCTTCAATGTAACAAACCTTTATATCGGTCAGATTAAGGCTAAGGTAGGTATGGAGAAGCGTAAGAACTACAATATCGGCTCCGGAGAAGGTAGGGTGTCTACTTGTCCACAGGAGAAGGAAGAGACTATTATAGAGGCATTTAAATACTTTAGATTGATATAAAAATGAAAGGAGGTTGATTATGGCATTATCTTGGAATGAATATTATGAGTTGTTAAAAGAAATTAAAAAGAACAATGGTACAATCAATCTCCCTATAAAATATGAATATAAAGGAGAACCAATTGGACGATGGCTATCAAGACAAAGAAATAGAAAACAGAAAGGTATTTTGTAAATAGAAAGAATCGCTTTGCTTGAGGAATTAGATATTGAATGGAACTTAAATAACATTATCAAACAGAATTTAGATGATTATTGGGATAGATGTTTTGAACTGGCAAAACGGTATTACGAAGAGAATGGAAATCTATTAATTCCTGCAAAGTATTCTGTGGATGGTATTAATTTAGGCGTGTGGCTATGAGGCCAAAAGGGCGCATATCGAGGGAAGAATAGAAGAAAAATAACCAAGGAGCATATTGCTCAACTTGAGTCGATTGGAATTATATGGGACTACAATGATGTTATCGAAGATAATTGGAATGCTATGTATGAAGTAGCAAAACAATATTATTCTAAATATGGGAATATACATATTCCACAGGGGAAGAAGTATAAAAAATATGAATTAGGATCATGGATTCATACACAAAGAAGAAAAAGAGTTGATGGGGGACTTGCGAAGGAAAAAATAGAAAAATTGGATATGCTTGGTATTCGGTGGAATCCAGAAAAGGACAGATGGGAAGAGTACTATCAAGCAGCAAAAATGTTTTACGAACAGATTGGTAATCTTGATATTCCAGGTTCTTATTGTGTAGATGGGTTGCAGCTAGGGCGATGGATTAGTGTTCAACGACAAGCTTATAATGGTCGTGAAGATTGCAATTTAGATGATGCGCAGATAAGACGACTTGAAGAGATTGGTATGTTATGGGAAGTTTCTTCAGGTTTTCAGACATCTTTCAATGAGCAAGCTATTTACTATTATGTAACACAGATATATCCAAATGCAATTAATCGATATGCTAAGTTAGGTGTAGAAATAGATATTTATATTTCTGAACTAAAACTAGGAATAGAATATGATGGAGAGCATTGGCATCGAGATAAAATATTAGAAGATAATCAGAAGGATGAAATTTGTAATAAAAATGATATAAAACTAATAAGAATCAGAGAAGCAAGGCTGGTTGAAACGTCACATGCAGATAATTATGTACTTTGTGATACAGAATTAAAATCATTAGAAAAAGTTTTGACTGATATTTTTGTGAAATATTTTTCTTCTGATATCACTATAGACATTTTAAGCGATTCAGGTTCAATTATTGAATATAAAAATTATATCAATGATCCTTGGTATATTAATTATAATGCTGCTCGAAATTACTTTGAGACTTATGGCAATCTTAATGTAAAAAAGGGATATAAGACGGAAGATGGATTAAATTTAGCACAATGGTTAGCATATCAAAGACAATCAAGAAAAGGGAATAATAGTTCAATTTTGTCGGATGAACAAATCAATATGCTCAGTGAAATAGGGATGATTTGGGATAAGAATGAATTCAGATGGGAACAAGGATATGAAATTGCCTGTGAGTTTTATAAGGAATTTGGTCATCTTGAGGTTAAATAGGATTTGATTTATATGGAATACAAGTTGGGAAAATGGATAAATATGCAACGATTGGCATATAATTCAGACTCAAGTCGTAAAAACTTGTCTCAGATTCAAATAAATCGTCTTGAAAAAATAGGAATGATTTGGCATGCAGATGAACTTAACTGGAATCGAGCATTCGAATATGCTAAAGAATTTTATGAAGAATACGGACATCTGATAATTGAAAAGGATTATTGTGTTGAAGATTTTAATTTGGGATTATGGATACAATCACAGCGTAGGTTAAAGAAAAAAAGCGCTACCGAAATGACACTACAAAAAGTTGATCGCTTGGATTCGATAGGTATGATATGGGATGTGAAGGATTATGTTTGGTAAACAAATGTGAGTCTTAGTAGACAGTACTTTGAGCAGAATGGAGATTTACTGATTCCACAGGATTATGTTGTTCAAGGGGTTAATTTGGGTAGTTGGATTGGTAATTTGAGGAATTCAAAAAAGGGTAGTGGTTCAATTGAATTAACGGAAGAAAGAATTTCGGTTATGGAATCTATGGGTATGATTTGGGATGTTAATGAATATCTGTGGGAACAACAATATTTATTATCAAAAGAATTTTATGAAGAATACGGACATTTTAATATACCAAGAAATTACTCTGTTGGAAAGTGGAATGTAGGTTATTGGTTGAAAAATCAAAAAACGGCAGATAAAAAGAAGACATTACGAGAGGATAGAAAAGAAAAATTGGTAAAAATTGGATTTAATTGATTGGCAAATAAACTTGTATATATCTTAACCGATAATTCAAAATATACAAAGGAGGCATTGGTATATGGGTTTATTTGATTTTTTTAAGAAACAAAGTAATCAACAACAGAATATAGGAATGAAAGTGGAAATCAGTACTCCAAAGGTTTCATTTGAAACGGATGAGGTTATTCCAATTGAAAAGAGAATAAAAGGTCAGCCGCCAACTTGTGATGGTTTGTATCCGCATGAAATACTTGTCCTTAGCTATTCACCACATTTTGTTATAAATGGAGAAAACTCTTTTGCAGGATTTTGGTGGTATAAATATGGAATTAAGGATGTAATGAAAATAGTTGAATCCTTAAAAGGAAAAGGGCTTATACAAATTGGCTCAGTAAAAGATGCCGTTAATATGGAAAAGCTTCCTGCTATAAAAGAGGAACTGAAGAAGCGCGGTCTTAAAGTATCTGGAAAGAAGGAAGAATTAGTAACAAGGCTTTTAGAAAATGCCACAGAAGAAGAGTTAAATACAGTGTTTCCTAAAAGATCATTTCAACTTACAGATACAGGAAGTGAACTATTAAAGAAGTACGAATGGATACCATTTATTCATTCAAACAATATTGAGGATTTAGATATATGGAATTTGGCAGCTATTGTTCAGCAACCACCTTATACCAAGTATCGTGACAAAATATGGGGCTATCTTAATCAACGGGGCGGTGTTCATATGAAAGAAGGAAACTTCGGATTATATCGAAATAGCAGATTTACTATGTCGGAGTTTGTAGCAAGTGAAGGTAAGAAGGATATTGCTTTTGGTCTTTTATGTGAAGTTGTAGCCTATGACTTGAGTGGATTGTCTAATGGATTTAGAATGGATTTTTTGGATATGTATTCAAAGTTCTTTTTCCCTTATGAAAATTCAAATCACACGATAGCTCCAGAAATAACAAAGCGAATACAAGAATATGGAGAAGAATTTGGATGGTCTTCAGATGAACTCCGTCAACAGTTAGTAACAGGAATTTCTAAAATCAAGCTTCCTTTTAGGCTGTTTACCAATGAAGAGTGTGCGGATATTATAATGGCAGAAATTGTTGGTGATAAGGATAAACTTAATGTAATTTATCACCAAGCAGAGGTTAGATTTAAGCAGCAATATAAGAAAAAGTAGTATTATTTGAGCAGCCCTCTTCGGAGGGGTGTTTTTATTTACAAATATTGAAAATATCTCTTGCTAAAACGCTATAAAAACGCTATAGTAATGCTACTAAAGGAAGGTGAGAAAAATGGCATTGTCGGATGAGATAATATACATAAGAAAAAAAGGGTTTTACACGCAGGTTGAGTTCGCTGAACGCATTGGAGTATCTTATTCAACTGTTAACCGATGGGAAAATGGAAAGATGAATCCTAATGTTTCTGCAATGAAGCGATTAAAAGCATATTGTGATGCCTTAAATATAGAATTTGGAAATGTTGAAAAAGCATGGTTAGATCGGTCTTTGGAAGACGAAAAGAATGAGAAAAACAAATGAAGTATGCTTACAAATACTTTTGTCTACGACATAATGAGTTTTGGGAAAAGTATAAATATTCCTGGACTTTTATTGTTGGCTATGGTACGATTAAAATGAAATAATAAGGAGGTGGCTATATGCCATATGCTATAGATTTATTTTGTGGAGCAGGAGGATGCTCTGAAGGACTGATACAATCAGGATTTCATATCCTTTTCAGTTCGGATATAAGTGATATGGTAGAGGTGACGTATAAATATCGTCATACACAGTTAGGACTTATACAAGGTCAAAATACTTGGTTTGAAAGAGCGGACATCAGAAATCTTCATGGAGATTTTATCAATCAAAAAATCAGTGAATTAGAGATTTTTCGTAATCAAGATGTTCCAGAAATTGACTTGATGATAGGAGGACCTAGTTGTCAAGGTTTCTCTCGCGCAGGAAGGCGAGATAAAGAAGATCCGAGAAATTTATTATTTGGAGAATATGTTAGAGTAATAAGCGAAGTAAAGCCTAAATACATTGTTCTTGAAAATGTGGAGGGCTTTATGGATATGCAGTTTTTGGGCTATAAAGGATTAAACTTATATGATGAGGAGGGAAATCTTGTTGAGGAAGGACCAGTGTATCCAGATGGTTCTGTTACACCGAATATATTAACAGCTGAGTTAAATAGAATTGGTTATAGCACTTTGGAACCAAGGATTTTGAATGCAGCAGATTATGGTGTTCCACAGAGAAGAAACAGAGTTATTTTTATTGGATATCGAAATAATCTGCCTGCCCCTTCATATCCAGAGCCTACAGTTGAAGCCGGACATCATCTATCCTTAAGGGATGCTATTGGTGATTTAGTAAATGATGTCAATATAAGAAATAGAGTTAATCAGAGACTATCTGATTATCAAAGAGATAGTAGAGCAGGTAGAACACCATCATTTGTTACAGGACAGCCAATTCCTTGTGATAGAAGGCATCTTCAAAATCTTGAACTTCCTAATGCAACAGATGTTGTTTTGGAAAGATTTGACTTGTTTAATCAAGGTGAATCGGGTTCTATGTTGAGAAAAAGAATAAAAGAGCAGGGAATAGATATTACAGGCAAAAATGCACTGATTCAACTTTGTTGTGAAAAACTAAATATGCAAGCGGATGAGGTTGATAATTTGTTTAGAAATGTGAATGCTCCAGATGATGCTATCGATATACTTCTAACAAAGAAAAATATTCGACAGAGATTAGATTCTACAGAGCCATCACCAACCGTAGTTACACTTCCAGATGACTATATAAATCCGTGGGAGGCAAGAACAATTAGTGTTAGAGAAATGGCTAGGTGTCAATCATTTGATGATTCTTTTGAATTTCTTGGGAAGAGAACTACCGGGGGGCTGAAAAGACGTGTTGAGGTGCCACAGTGCACACAGGTTGGAAATGCAGTTCCGCCTTTATTAGCGAAAGCAGTTGCAGACGAAATTATGAGAGTTTTATAAGATAAAGGGTAGCCCATTAATTGGACTACCCTTTGTTTGTTCAGTGAATGTGAATTATATATCAATATGATTACAGTTCAACAACTTCGATTTCACCAAATAAATCTGATTTTGCATACGGTTTTATACGCCATGCATTACCGTGATTTTTTCCTATGTAACGACCTTCTTTTGTTGTGTAGCCACGCCAATCATAAGTGATAATACCAGACTTGATTAATGAAAGAAAGGTTGTAAACTGTGGGGCTCTAGAAAACTCAATTTCATTGTATTTGAACTGAACCATCCCATCAATTTCTCTGCTTTCAGCTTTGACCCATAGAGTTGATGGATGTTTTGCATATAATTGTTGACGTAAGTCATCAAAATGCCAATATGCAGCAACTTCAGGTTTTCCAGTATTTGGATTATGCCAAACAAGATTTACTGTACGTTCTTCATCATTAACATGAAGATAAAAGCCTTGATTGTTTTGTGGGGCATCCATTGAACCGATGGTAATGTAAAGGCTATTGGCACCAGGATGCTTATCTGATTCATAGCCATATATTCTAGCAAATGCGGATACTCTGTTTCTATCTGATGGTTCATATTCTGCTACTCTAGTACCTTCAAATTGTGGACGCAAAGTGAAAAGAGTATCTAGAGTATTGCTACCACCTTTGGATTTTACTTCAATTAGTCCATTGTAATCTGCGTCAACACGGTTATTTGTATTTATTCCTAAAAGACTTTCTAAAGTGTCTCCGACATCCTTTGGTGCTATTGGACCGTATCCTTTTGAATTATCAAAGAAACCACCATGAATAATTTCATATAAGCGAGGTTTGATTCGATAGAACAAATCGGTAATGGCATCCATACCAATGGCATTGAGTAAATCATTTTCGGTTGGAATATTGTGAGTAAGATTGATTATGTATATTACAGGAGTGCCATCAGTTTGTTTGAAAATGGAAATATAGAGAAGATCGCCTTCATTGATTTCTCCAGATTCCATTTTGCGTTTTATTGTTTCGATGGAAAAACGTCTATCACCACGATTATTTGATACACGATAGAACTTTAATTTGATAACATCAGTTTTACCATGCTGAACAAATAATGCATCATATGTCACACCATATTTGCCACCATGCTCTAACTGCTCATAGTCGACAAGTCCATTGTCAAATAATAAATCTCTTAGAATACCATTAGCATCTAAATTGTTTTTGTCAATCATTGTATAAGTCATACGGATTAAAGCATAATCTTCATTGCGATATTTACGTATCATGTTAATCACATTTGTTTCATCTGAATAAGGTGTAAAAATCATATTTTTTCCTCCGTTCTTGAAAATAAACTGTACATATCTGCACCAACTGTGTAAGCCATTGCATATAAGGTCCTAATTGTTGGATTTTGTGCTTTACGATGCATAATTCTACTTACAATTGCGGTTTGAATATCAGTTGCTCCATAAAATTCAATCTGTTTAAGCTGTTTGTTTCTCATAATTTTTTGAATGTTTTCAATGAAAACAAGAAGATAATCATCTTCAGTAAAAGTTAATGAGTTGAATGAATTGTCACTTAATAAATCATTGAAATAATTTCTTGAAAACAAAGCAGGAAATGGTGCATTTAATTTACGAGCAAGGTTAAGTGCTGTTATGTATTCGATATTTTGTTCGCCGTATTCTAATAATGAAAGGCAACCACGGTCGTATTTTATTGAAGAGGCTAATTCAGCAATACCGAGTCCTTGTGCTTCGCGAGTTTTTCTAATATTGGCACCAAATACTAATAAGATATCCTTTGGGTTAAATTCTGAATTCAAACTGATCACCTCCTGACATTATTTATTATATTCGAATATGCCCTCTTGTTCTTGACTTGTAACCGTCAATACAGAGGGTAAATGATAGCGACACCAGACAGATCACCATATTGAAATCCGCATTAGAGGAACTTGTCATTTCATTCGGAGAACTTCTGATGCCTGCCATAAAACAGATCGTTGGATGGGTACAGTCATTTGTTGATGTATTAAACGGACTGGATTAAGGGACAAAGAAAACGATTGTCACAATTGCACTTATCGTGGCTGCCCTCGCCCCGGTTCTTATCATTGTCGGAAAAGTCATCTCCGCTGTTGGAACAATCATGACCATTGTTCAAAAGATTGCCGGAGTCATCAATACAGTTAAGGGGGCATTTGCAGCACTGAATACGACAATGCTTGCAAATCCTATCGTTCTTATTATTGCAGCCATAGCAGCACTTGTGGCTGCCTTTATTTATCTCTGGAATAATTGTGACGGTTTCCGTCGGTTCTGGATTGACCTTTGGGAGAATGTGAAACAGGTTGCGGTTACGGTATGGGAGGCAATAAAATCATTCCTCTCGACAGCATTGGAAGCAATAAAGACTACGGCAACAACCGTGTTTGGGGCAATCAAGTCATTTTTTACAACTATAAGGGACGGCATAAAGCTTCAAAAGAATATGGAACAGGTTGATCTTGGTGGTGATAATCGCATTGTATTTTGTGGAGACTATATTGATTATGGTGACAGTTCGTATTATGTTTTGAAGTATCTTTGGGATTTGCAGAAAAAATATGGTGCAGAAAAAGTTGTGGTTCTTAAGGGTAACCATGAGCAAATGTTTTTGGATTGGATTGAGGATTACAGAAACATATATTCAGATGATTCTTTCAAATCATGAAAAGCTGATTTGGTGGATTCAGCAGATGCCTTTATATTTTGAAACAAAAAGTCAGATATTTGTTCATGCAGGAGTAGATGAAGAAGCAGGAGAGTACTGGATGTGTGGAGCATCTGATAATACTCTTCTTGGCAAGTTTCCGGCAACGAAAGGTAAGTTTTATAAAACGATAATAGCAGGGCATGTTGGAACCTGCAGTAGAGATCTTGCTGCTGATCGGAGTTATCACGATGTTTATTATGACGGAGAGAGTCATTATTATATTGACGGATCGGTTTATAAGGGTGGAAAACTGTTGCTATTAGCTTATGATGAAGAAAACGAAAAATATTATCAGGTTGAAAATGGCAGGATGGTTTTTGTTAAACCCACTGGCATATAAGAGAGATAGATTATATAACGTCCATAAATCCAATTAGAAATGCCTGATTAAAATAACACGAAATTAATTTAATATAAATATACAATAGCAGCTTCGGTAGAAGCTGCTATTGTATATAATGACAGTAATATGCTGAATATTATTTAGTTCCAGTAGACCCAAATCCTCCATCACCTCGCACTGTATCACTTAATTCCTCAGTCTCAACGAATTCAGCAGTAATATAAGGTGTGAGTACAAGCTGTGCAATTCTGTCGCCAGGTTCAACGGTTACAGGGGATTGTGAATGGTTGTGTAATGCAACCATAAGCTCGCCGCGGTAATCAGAGTCGATAACGCCGACCTTATTGGCTGGGGCAAGACCTTTTTTGCACGCCATACCGCTTCGTGCGTATACAAGACCAACAAGACCTTCTGGGATTTCCATAGCAATCCCTGTTTTGATGAATTCTGTAGTACCAGCGTTGATTATCACTGGTTCAGTCATTCCGGAATAGAGGTCTGCACCGGCAGAGAATTCTGTACCATAAGTTGGAACTATTGCATTTGGTGTAAGTTTTTTAAATTTAACTGTCTGTTTCATTGATGATTATTCTCCTTAATATTATTGATATTCAGGTGACTGACTAATACCTGAATTTTTTTATATAGATTTTCCACTGATTATTGATATTCTTCAGCAGTAACTACAGTGCCTTCTTTTAAAGACTGCTGTACAAGTATTGTGCGCTGGTTTGATGAACCCTTGAATTTAAGCATCATATCTTTTAATTCTTCAACAAATCTTCCATCGACGCATACGTCAATATATGAAAGCATTTCTCTGGTTTCAGGATATTTGTCATACATTTTATCCATAATATCCTCATCAAAAAGGTAACCGGTAAAGCACCATATATCCTTGGCTGGATAGTTTTCCTTTACAGCCTTTAGAAGCGGAATAAGTCCCCTTTGATTGGCTGGTTCAAATGGTTCGCCGCCAAGCAGTGTAAGACCAGCAATATAATCTGGCTTCATTGAATTAATTATATCAGATATGGTTGCATCAGTAAAAGGTGTACCATAGTTAAAATCCCACGCAATTTCATTAAAGCAGCCTTTGCAGTGGTGTGTACATCCGCTTACAAAAATGCTTGTACGTACTCCAGGACCATTGGCGATGTCGTTATATTTAATTTCAGCGTAGTTCAAAATATTCCTCCTGATTATGTGCCTTATATGTAAATTAATATGTATAATATCATAAATTGGACAAATATAACAGTGGTTAGAAGTGGCAATTAATATTATAATAACAATAGTTAAAGATTTAACGCATAACGTAATAGAAATAGTATAGCAGACACTACATATGTAAAATGCATAACAGAAAAGAGGCTTTATATGGTTGATATATTTTTTGACAAGTTATACAGATATCCAAGAATTAATGAATGTGTTAGTATAGCAGTTCCATTTGCTAAAGGGGAACTATATAATACAGATAATATAAGCATAGTTCAGAATAAGAGAAAATGTATTATCCAGCCAAAGGTTACGGCAGAGTATGATGATGGTAGTATAAAGTATCTTTTTGTCGATTTTATGGCAGATTTACCAGCTAATAAGTTGGCAAAGGCAGTATTGACAACTACTAAACAGGAGTTAGCTAATCTTATAGCAGACGGACAATCAGAGTGTGCTAAGCAAGATGGCACCGTCAGCGTAACACCGGTTAATAATGGCTTTTTAATAAAATGCGGCAGTCTGGAATATGAGGTTGCCAACAACAGCAGTTCAATATTCAGGCAGCTTAATGATTACAGGAAAGTATATACAGATAAGAATTTTGAAGGTCCATATCTTAAGGATAAAGATGGCAATGCTTATAAGCTTAAGATTGGAGAGTGGAAGGTTGTTGAGGCCGGACCAGTTACTGCAAGCGTAGAAGCTGAGTGCAGTAATATCGCAGCAGGGAATGTTGAGAACAAAAATATTAAGGCAGTTATTAAAGTCACTGGTTATGCCGGAAAGCCATGGGTTAATATTACATACAGAATTATTAATACATCAGATGATGAGTTAAAGATAAAGTCGCTTGTATTTTATATTAAGAAATCAGAAGATAGCGTAATTACAGAGCAGTTAAAGCCTCTTAAAATTACAGCAGGTAACGATTCAACAGGCTGTGGTGATATCCGTACAGATAATTCGCATAATGATGGTCCTGTATTTATGACAAGAGGTACAACAGAGCTTGATATGATTGAAAAGAAGGCTGATGTCAATAATATAAGAACTGTTGTTGCAACTTCTAATTATAAGACAAGCTTTATAATTGGTAAGAATGGCGAGGAGGTCAATGAGGTAATTGATGATAAATATCTTGTGAAAGAGGCTAATGAGCATTTTGCAGAGGTATTTTATGGAACATTTATGGCTGATTATACTGATGGTGAAGATGGCTTTAGTGTTACGGTTCATCAGGCACAGCAGAATTATCCTAAGGCAGTGAAGTCGTGCAGGGAAGGTGTGGCTGTTATGCTTGTTCCTGAGAATGTCGGGGAGATTACTATGCAGTCAGGAATGGCAAAAGAACAGCAGTTTATGATACATTTTCATAGTCCTGCTATGAAGCTGTGGGAGATAGACAACAGAAGTCTTATATACCAGATGCCAGACAGACCATATATAGCACCGGAAGTGTTTAAGAGAGCAGGGGTTATGATTGATGTGTTCCCTGTAAAGCATAATGACGATTTTGAGATATCACTTATGGCAAAAGCAGACGGACATTCAAGGTGCTATGGTATGCTTAACTGGGGCGACACGGTAGATCAAGGCTACACTGTTCAGGGACGTGGCGGTGGAAAGCCTGTTTGGAGCAATAATGAATACGATTATCCACATGCCTGTGCACTTATGTATGCAAGAACCGGTGTCAGAAGATTTATGGATTATCTGATTGTGTCAGCAAAGCATTGGATGGATATAGATGTGTGCCATTACAGCAGTAATCCTCTTAGAATTGGCGGACAGTGGGAGCACACGGCAGGACATTGTAAGAATGGTGTTATGGTATGCTCTCACGAGTGGGTCGAGGGTCTGCTTGATTATTACCATTTTACAGGTGATAAGAGAGGCTATGATACAGCCATTGGAATAGGAGAAAATGTATTAAAACTTCTTGAAACGCCTATGTATCAGGTGCCGGGTGAAGCTAATGCAAGGGAAACCGGATGGGCACTAAGAACACTTACAGCCCTTTATGTAGAGACTAATGATAATAAATGGCTTGTAAAATGTGACTGGATAATTGATAATTTTAAGAAGTGGGAAGAAGAATATGGCGACTGGTTATCACCTTACACAGATAATACAGCCATAAGAGTAGGCTTTATGATATCAATAGCGGTAGGAAGCGTTATGAGATATTACAGAATATTCCCAAGAGAAGATATCAGGCAGATGATATTAAGGGCAGTTGATGACCTGACAGAGAACTGTTATATGGATAATGGTTTGTTCTATTATAAGGAGCTTCCAAGTCTTGCAAGAAATGGCAATAATACCCTGCTTCTTGAAGCACTTGCAATAGCCTATGAGCTTACAGGTAATAAACAGTATCTTGAATATGGAATTAATACGTTCAGGAGTGCTGTGAATGAAGTGCCTAAGGGAGCAGTAGGAGTCAAGACTATTATAGATGATGCGGTAATATGTCAGGGCAATTCAGGAAAAGGATTTGCACAGAGTTTCATACCACTTGCAACTTATTATAATGCAATTAGTGAAAATAATATGACATTCTGACAATAATGTGTTAAAATAAATATTATGATGTATGTGTAAGAGGCATAAGATGGCATTTCAGTAATGAAAGATGTCATTTTACTGGGTCGCACAGCACACCGGAAACAGACAGCCATATCAGAAAGAATATACTGATATGGCTGTTTGGGTTAAATAATCATAACACAGAGTAACAGCCTAAGGAGGTTAATTATGAGAATCGGTATAAGAGCACACGATGTGGCATATGCACCACTTAATGAACTTATTCCTAATATACATAATCAGGGATTTCATTGTATGCACATAGCATTAAGCAAGTCTATTAAGGAGTTCAAGCCTGGAGTAGAGACTATGACACCAGGTCTTGCAATGTATATTAAAGAATTATGTGCAGAGAATAAGGTTGATATAGCAGTACTTGGCTGTTACCTTAACCTTTGCAATCCTAATGAGGAGAAGCACAAGGAGATAGTTGAGAAATATAAGGCACATATAAGATTTGCAAGTATACTTGGCTGTGGCGTAGTTGGTACAGAGACAGGTGCTGTCAATGAGGAGTACAAGTATGAGCCGGCTAACCATTCAGAGGAAGCTTTACAGTGCTTTATAGATAATTTAAGACCAATTGTTAAATACGCAGAGCAGTTTGGCGTTATAGTTGCGATTGAACCAGTATGGAAGCATATTGTTAATACAGTTGAGAGAGCAAGAAAGGTTCTTGATGCGATAGCCTCACCTAATCTTCAGATTATATTTGATCCAGTTAACCTTTTATATGTGGGTAATATAGATAAGCAGGATGAGATAATTAATCAGGCATTTGATTTATTATTAAAGGATATAGCAGTTGTCCACTGCAAAGATTATGTCGTTGAAGGTGATGAGCTTAAGTCAATAGCGGCAGGAACAGGTGGACTTAATTATCCTCTTCTTCTTAAGAAGATTAAGGAACATAAGCCATATGTTCATTGCACACTTGAGAATACTGTACCAGAAAATGCAGTAGCAACAAGAGAATTTATGGAAAAACTATATTCAGAAGTGTAGGGAGAAATTATATGCCAGAGAATAATATAGAATTAGCAGGCAATACCAATATCAAGACAAGTCAGGTGGACAAGTCGGTTGATACTCCAGCAGATTTTACAAGTCCTGAAGTGCTTTATAATAAGCTTATAGAAACAATCAGGCAGTATCATCCTTCATCAGATTTATCTGATATAGAGAGAGCATATAAAGTGGCTAAGGAGGCACACGAAGGACAGTTTAGAAAGTCTGGAGAGCCATATATTATTCACCCACTGTGTGTTGCCATTATATTAGCAGAGCTTGAACTTGATAAGGAATCTATTATTGCAGGTCTTTTGCACGATGTTGTGGAAGATACAGTTATGACAAGTGAAGATGTTGCTAGGGAATTTGGCGATGAAGTAGCACTTTTGGTAGATGGTGTAACAAAGCTCACACAGCTTAATTACCAGCACGACAAGATTGAAGTTCAGGCTGAGAACTTAAGAAAAATGTTCCTTGCAATGGCAAAGGATATACGGGTTATTATGATAAAGCTTGCCGACAGGCTTCATAATATGCGTACAATGCAGTACCAGTCACCAGCCAAGCAGGTAGAAAAGTCAAGAGAAACTATGGATATATATGCACCTATTGCCCATAGGTTAGGTATATCCAAGATTAAGGTAGAACTTGATGATTTATCAATGAAGTATCTTATGCCGGATACTTATAATGATCTTGTAAAGCAGGTTGATATTAACAGACCGGGCAGGGAGGCATTTATAAAGAGCATTATCAAAGAAGTAGGTATGCACATTAGCAATGCTGGAATTGAAGCTGAGATAGACGGAAGAGTTAAGCATTTCTTCTCAATATATAGAAAGATGGTTAACCAGAATAAGACACTTGACCAGATATATGATATATTTGCCGTTCGTATAAAGGTTGATACAGTCAAGGATTGTTATGCGGCACTTGGTGTTATTCATGAAATGTATAAGCCAATACCGGGACGTTTTAAAGATTATATAGCAATGCCTAAGCCTAATATGTACCAGTCACTTCATACAACACTTATTGCTTCTAATGGACAGCCATTCGAGGTACAGATAAGAACTTATGAAATGCACAGAATTGCTGAATATGGTATTGCTGCCCACTGGAAGTATAAAGAGGGCAAGACAGGAGAGTCTGATAAGAGTGAGGAAGCTAAGCTTAGCTGGCTAAGACAGATTCTTGAATGGCAGAGAGATATGTCTGATAACAAGGAGTTCTTATCATCAATTAAGAATGACCTTAACCTTTTTTCTGATTCAGTGTACTGTTTCACTCCTACAGGTGATGTTAAGACACTTCCAGCAGGTTCTAATCCAATAGATTTTGCATACAGCATACATAGTGCTGTAGGTAACAAGATGGTTGGTGCAAGGGTCAATAGCAAGCTTGTTAATATTGATTATGAGATTAAGAATGGTGACAGAATTGAGATTATAACATCACAGAATTCCAAAGGACCAAGTCGTGACTGGCTTTCAATGGTTAAGTCAACACAGGCCCGTAACAAGATTAACCAGTGGTTTAAGCAGGAGCTAAAAGAAGACAATATTATAAAGGGCAAGGAACTTATATCTAATTACTGTAAGGGTAAGGGAATTGTTCTTTCTGAGATTAATAAGCCTGAGTTCGTTGAGAAAGCACTAAGAAAATATGGTTACAAAGACTGGAATGCTGTTCTTGCGGCAGTAGGACATGGTGCATTAAAAGAAGGCCAGATTGTCAATAAGCTTAATGAGGAATATCAGAAGACCAAGAAGGCTGAGATAACTGACAAGCAGGTACTTGACAGCATTGTGGCAAGTGAGAGCAAGGACAAAGAGAAGGAGAAGAAGGGCAAAGGCGGTATTGTTGTAAAAGGAATACATGATGTTGCTGTCCGTTTCTCTAAGTGCTGTAATCCAGTGCCTGGTGATGAGATTGTTGGATTTGTTACAAGAGGAAGAGGAATATCAATTCACAGAACAGATTGTGTTAATATTCTTAATTTCCCAGCTAATGAAAGAGCAAGGCTTATTGAAGCTGAGTGGGAGCAGACAGAGAATAAAGATGAGAAGTACAGTGCAGAGATTAATATATATGCAGGCAATAGAAAAGGACTTATTGTTGATATTTCACGTCTGTTTACGGAATCTAATATAGATGTAAGATTTATGAACAGCCGTGTTAATAAGAAACAGCTTGCAACAATCAATCTTGGATTTGTTGTATCTGGTAAGGAAGAACTTAACAGATTAATTGATAATTTAAGAAAGATTGACGGAGTGACAGATATAGAGAGAGCTACAGGCTGATATTTATAACCGCTGTCGTGCGAAGTTAAGATATTTTATATATTGCTTCGTACGACAGCATTTTTGACACAGGGATTGGAGATTATAATGTATAAAATAGATGTAAGAGTATTAGGAATGGTAGGAACGAATTGTTACCTGCTTTGTAATACAGACACTAAAGAATGTGTGCTTATAGACCCTGCGGATAATGCTGGAAAGATAAGTGAGATGATAGAACAGTCGGGCTGTACGTTAAAGGGAATACTTTTAACACACGGGCATTTTGACCATATTATGGCAGCAGATGAAGTGAGGGATAAATATAATGTCAAGGTGTATGCCTCAGCAGAGGAGAAGAATACATTAAGTACACCTCATATTAATCTAGGTGAGGCTTATGGAATGAACTTGTCTGTGAAGGCTGATATATGGCACAATGATGGTGATGTACTTAATCTTGCAGGCTTTGATATTAAGGCAATCCATACACCGGGACATACGGAGGGTGGAACGTGCTATTATATTGAGTCAATCGGCGTGTTATTCTCAGGTGATACACTTTTTTGTGAGTCAGTTGGTAGAACAGATTTCCCAGGTGGAAGTATGAGCGGCATTGTGCATTCAATTAAGGACAAGTTAATGGTACTTCCAGATGATACAAAAGTGTATACAGGACATGGCGAGGGAACAAGCATAGGATATGAGAGGGTTCATAACCCATTTATAGGTGCATAAGAAAGATGGATAATATGATATATATTAAAATTGATAACGATACATTTTATGATGATGCAATAGTTCTTGTGCGTTCATTTTACCCAAGAATGGAGGTGAAGGCATATAAGCAGGATACAGTTGTCACAGAAGGTGATAAAGTGATTGATATAACGGTACCTGATATGACAGGGCTTAACAAGAGCGAAATGCACGATAAATTCAAGTCATATTTATATGACAGGCTCAGCCAGATGACAGGAAAGACACTTCCCTGGGGTTATCTTACAGGAGTGCGTCCAAGCAAGATTGCATATGTTATGCTTGAAGATGGCGAAGACGAGCAGACTATAAAGAAGCATTTTGTGAATAAGCATAAGGCGAGTGAGAAGAAAGCCAGCCTTGCAATAAATGTAGCAAAGAAAGAAATGGACATTCTTAATAAGATAGATTATAAGAATGGTTACAGCTTATATATTGGAATACCATTTTGTCCAAGTATATGCCTGTACTGCTCATTTTCATCATATGCACTTGATGCGTATAAGAATTATGTGGACGATTACCTTGATGCACTTATTAAGGAGATGACTTTTGTAGCCAGCACGATGAAAGACAGAAGACTTGATACAGTGTATTTTGGCGGTGGAACACCTACAACGCTTGGTGCAGCACAGCTTGACAGGCTCATAACGGCTTTAAAGGAGCTTTTTGATATTGATGGCTGTCATGAATTTACGGTTGAAGCGGGACGTCCGGACAGCATAACAAGGGATAAGTTAAAGGTGCTAAAGGCACATAATGTTGGAAGAATATCTATTAATCCGCAGACGATGAACCAGCAGACACTTGACCTTATAGGAAGAAAGCACACTGTAGAGCAGATTAAAAATGTGTATTCTATGGCAAGGGAAGAAGGTTTTAATAATATTAATATGGATATTATTCTTGGACTTGTCGGTGAAGATGTTGATGAGGTGGCTCATACATTATCAGAGATTGAGGCGATGAAGCCTGAGAGCCTTACAGTACATTCTCTTGCAATAAAGAGAGCGGCGGCACTTAATATATGGAGAGATAAGTATAAGCAGTTATCTACCAATAATACAGATGAGATAATAAGAATGACAGAGGACACAGCCAAAAGACTGTCAATGGAGCCTTATTATATGTATCGTCAGAAGAATATGGCAGGTAATTTTGAGAATGTCGGTTACTCAGTTGTGGGACTTGAATGTATATATAACATTCTTATTATGGAGGAAAAGCAGACAATAATTGCCTGTGGTGCAGGAGCTTCCAGCAAGGTAGTATTTCATAATGAAGCAGATGATAATCATTCAGTCAGAATTGAGAGAATAGAAAATGTAAAAGACGTTCGTAATTATATTCAAAGAATTGATGAAATGATTGATCGAAAGAAGAAATTCTTTGAGGAAAATAATTTCTAGAAATAATAGTTATTGAAATAACAATTTGAAAGGAATTATTATTTGGTAATAATTTCCTTAGGATAGATAGAATTAAATTATATTTAAAGGAATATAGTGTCCTGAAATCAGGATATACGCTTATTATAAAAAATATAGAAATGAGGATAATATGAAGATAGCAGTTGCTTACGAGAATGGAAATGTTTTTGAGCATTTCGGACATTCAAGACAATTTAAGATTTATGAAACAGATGGACAGAACATTGTTAAAGAAGAAGTTATAGAGAGTGAAGGCTCTGGACATTCAGCTATGGCAGGACTTCTTGCAGGTCTTGATATTAATGCTGTTATATGTGGTGGTATCGGTGGTGGTGCTGCCAATGCATTAGGCGAAGCAGGCATAGAAGTATATTCAGGTGTATCAGGAAATGCAGATGAAGCGCTAGAGGCATACCTTAATGGAGAATTGATATCAGAGGGTGTTAATTGCAGTCATCATTCACACGAAGAAGAACAGAACTGTGGAACAGCTGATACAGAAAATGAAAGCTGCGGCTGTGGCTGTGGCTGTGGAAGTGACACAGATGACGGAAGCTGCGGCTGTGGAAGTAATGAAACATCAGGCTGTGGCGGTTGTTCAGGTTGTGGTGGAGGAGCACCTTTATTTGATGGAGCTAATGTAGGCAAGGTGTGCAGAGTACACTACAAAGGAACATTTAACGATGGAACACAGTTCGATTCATCTTATGACAGAGGAGAACCTCTTGAATTCACCTGTGGTGCAGGTATGATGATACTTGGCTTTGATAAGGCTGTAGCTGATATGAATGTAGGAGATATAATAGATATACATTTAATGCCAGAAGAAGCTTATGGAGAGAAAAATCCAGATGCAATTATCACAGTTCCAATCAGCGAGCTTGCAGGTTCAGAAGAACTTAAGGTTGATGATATGGTATATCTTCAGAATGTATATGGACAGCCATTTCCAGCTAAGGTAACAGCCTTAACAGATAATGATATAACATTTGATGCTAACCACGAGATGGCAGGAAAAGAACTTAACTTTAAGATTGAGCTTGTAGAAGTTAAATAAGACTTGAGTAGATTATTAACTTAATAAAATAGATAATAATAGATATTATGGTAGATTTTAATCATCGAACTGGATAGATTATTAAGAATAAATCTCCCTGTAACTTATATCCGGAAGCAAAGGCTTAGGAAAGATATAAGTTACAGGGAGATTTTATCAGCTTTAAGTATTATTATATATAAATGGTTTATTGTTCTAATCTATACTTGTGAAATGTTTAGAGCATATTCATTAAAATATATTGGCCTATTCTTAATATTAAATATGGAGAATTATTTTAATATGGAATTATTCTTCCTCATCAATTATTCGTCTTGCAACATATACACCACTTGCAGAAGCGTGTGATAATGAATGTGTAACGCCGCTTCCGTCACCGATTATGTAAAGACCTTTGTACTTGGTTTCAAGGTTGTTGTCAATCTCAACTTCCATATTGTAGAATTTGACCTCAACACCATATAAAAGAGTGTCGTCATTGGCAGTACCTGGAGCAATCTTATCAAGAGCGTAAATCATCTCTATTATTCCATCAAGTATACGCTTAGGAAGAACAAGGCTTAAATCGCCGGGAGTAGCAGAAAGAGTAGGTCTTACAAGTCCTTCTTCAATTCTTTTATCTGTGCTTCGTCTGCCTCGTATAAGGTCACCGAATCTTTGGACAATTACACCGCCGCCAAGCATATTAGAAAGACGTGCAATACTTTCACCATATCCGTTGCTGTCCTTGAAAGGTTCAGAAAAGTGCTTTGCAACAAGCAGGGCAAAGTTAGTATTTTCAGTCTGTTTATCACTGCCTTCATAGCTGTGTCCATTAACAGTTACAATGCCGTTAGTATTCTCATTAACAACGATACCATTAGGATTCATACAGAAGGTGCGGACTAAATCCTCAAACTTTTCAGTCCTGTATACAATCTTACTTTCGTATAATTCATCTGTAAGATGTGCAAATATAACAGCAGGAAGTTCAACTCTTACGCCGATGTCAACACGGTTTGATTTGGTTGGAATATCTAAGTCCTGGCAGACTTTTTCAATCCATTTGCTTCCGCTTCTTCCAACAGATACAACACATTTGTTGCAGTCCATATAGGTATCTTTGTAATATATCCGGTAATTATTATCGATTATTTCAATATTAGTAACAGGAGTATTAAAGTAGAAATCAATATGCTCCTTCATTTCATTGTACATATTTTCAAGGACAATATAATTAATATCAGTTCCAAGATGTCTTACAGAAGCATCAAGAAGCTTTAATTTGTTCTGCATACATAAAGTCTTGAATTTAGTACCGGCAGTTGAGTACATATGCGTATCCTCACCACCGTGGGAAGTATTGATGGTATCAACATATTTCATAAGGCCGATAGCTTCTTCCTTGCCGATATATTCGTAAAGAGTACCACCAAAGTCATTAGTAATGTTGTATTTGCCATCAGAAAATGCTCCGGCACCGCCAAAGCCATTCATAATGGCACAGGTTGGGCATTTGATACAGGATTTGATATTTTTTCCGTCAATTGGACATTTTCGTTTCTCCAAAGTATTGCCTTCTTCAAATACGGCAACCTTTAGATCAGGAGCTTTCTTCATAAGCTCATAAGCAGAGAATATTCCGCCCGGACCAGCACCTATAATTATTACATCATATTTCATAAAATATTCACCCCACAATCGTTAATCGTCCTAAGTATTATATTATAAAAGCAGGATTATTAACAAGCAAAACAATTAAGATATGAATATTAATCTTGAAAGTGTTGTAAATACAACATATTAATGCGGAATGAAGATGTTACAATCCAGACATACTAATAATCCACATACAGATAAGTGTAATTGTGGTCTTACAAGATATACAGGTAAGAGTGACTGTAAGCTTACAAGATAATAAAGCAGATTATAATATGATGCACATATAAGCATAACAGCCAGCTTATATATAAAGCTGATAAATTACCAGCAGATAGATTGAAAAATATAATAAAAATAATGGAGGAATTATATGAACAGGACAGAACAGATTAAAGGCTATCTTAAAAGACTTGGTGATGGTGAAAGTCTTGAGAATGTTAAGAAAGATTTTGTTAAGGAATTCAATGATGTCAATCCAATAGAGATTATGGAAGCGGAGCAGGCGTTGATAGCAGAGGGAACACCTATATCAGAGGTTTCAAAGCTGTGTGATGTTCACTCAGCATTATTTCACGGTGCGACTAAGGAAGAAAGAATAGCCAAGGCGGAAAATGAAATATCAGAGATGAAAAAGTACTATGATGACACAATGAAAGGTATGACTAAGAGTGCCATTGCAGATATGCGTAAAGACAGAGAAAGCATTTTTAATAAACTGGCTATGATAAGCGGCCACCCATTAAATACTTTTGTGAAAGAAAATAAGGCAATCCAGCAGGTTATTGATGATATTAAAGAAAATATTACAAGCGGACATATTGATATAAAGGCACTGAAAGAGAAGATATATAAGCTCAGGGAGTTATCTATTCATTATGCCAAGAAAGGGGATTTGTTATATCCGGTGCTTAATGTACGATATAAAATCAGCGGACCTTCGGCGGTTATGTGGACAGTTGATGATGAGATAAGAGATGAGCTGTCAGACATAGCAAAGCAGTTAAATTACGTGGACGGTAATAACAGTAGCAAAGCAGACAATAATAACAGTGCGGATAACAATAATGGTAAAAGTCTGGACGGTAAATTAATTGAAAGAATAGAAAATGTTATAAAGAGGGCAGAGGAGATGATATATAAGGAAGATAATATATTGTATCCTAACTGTGCCGCTAATTTTACGGAAGCTGAGTGGATTGGAATATATCACGATTCCAAAGATTATGCCGTGTGCCTTGATACAGTATCAGACAGATGGGAGAAAGCAGAAGAAGTAGAAAATGTGTATAAACCTGAAGTGTCAGAACAATCTGATAAGAAAGAAGATGTTCAGAATGAGTTATATATGGCAGGCGGACATATGACACTTTCGCAGCTTGAAGCACTGCTTAATGCAATACCAATGGAGATAACATTTGTTGATGAAGATAATATCAACAGATATTTTAATGAAGGGTCAAAGGTATTTAAAAGACCTGTTATGGCAATTGACAGGGAGGTATTCTCGTGCCACCCACCAAAGATTGAGGCAAAGGTCAGAAGAATTATAGAAGAATTCAGGATAGGAACACTTGATGAAGTACCTGTCTGGATGGATAAACAAGGAAGGACTATGCTTGTTAAATATATTGCGGTAAGGGACAAGCAGGGGAATTATGTTGGAACTCTTGAGGCGGTTCAGGATATGGAATTTGCTAAAGAACATTTTGCAAAGCTTAAATAAACGTGTATACAAGGTTTCTCTTTAAATATAGCCGATAAGGACATTGACATTTCTTTCACATAAAAATATAATATAATATTGTCTGAATGGAATTGATTCAGCATTAAGTATATTGATATGGTAGAATTATGAAGAATAACAATAATGAACTCATTGATTATATGATTAATGATTTTAAAAGTGGAATTAAGCACGGAGTGCTTGTTGCCAATCTGACATATGAGCTTGCACAGATGTGTGGTTTGTCTAAAGATGAGGCATACGAATTAAAGATTGCTGCGATGGTTCACGATGTTGGAAAGTTAAAGCTTTCAGAATATCTGTATGGAAGAACCGATGAGGCACTTCCGGAAGATGAGAAGCAGTATATGAGTATGCACTCAAAGATAAGCTATGATCTATTGAAAAAATACGATTATTCAGATAATATAATGGATGTCGTTCTTTCACATCATGAATGTTTTGATGGAAGCGGATATCCCAATGGGCTTGTTGGTGAGCAGATACCATTAGGAGCAAGAATATTAAAGGTTGCAGATGAATTTGCGGCACTTATATCAGACAGACCATATAGGAAAGCATTTGATATAGACACTGCTGTTACAATTATGATAGATGAGATTAAGAATATGGATATCAGAGTATTCCTTTTATTCCAGAGGCTTATTCACGAAGATTCGACTATAGAATTGATTAATAATAGCAGATTAGATATTGATGATTTGGATATAAGTGATATACTAAAAATCAGTCAAGATTAGGAGTAACCTAATTATGCCTTAGGGCAAATAAAACAGGCTGTTAATACAGCTAAGAAGAATGAGGTAATTAACTATGGCAGAGTCAATGGTTGGCTTAAAGAGAACACACAGATGCACAGAAGTTTCAAGTGCAGATATTGGCAGTACAGTTACAGTTATGGGCTGGGTTGCTAAAAGACGTAATCTTGGTTCACTTATATTTGTGGATTTAAGAGACAGAAGCGGTCTTTTACAGATTCTTTTTGATGAGAATATTATCGGCAAAGAAGGATTTGACAAGGCATATACATTAAGAAATGAATTCGTAATAGCTGTAGTAGGTAAGGTTATTAAGAGAAGTGGAGCAGTTAATGACAATCTTAAGACCGGTGATATTGAGATTGCGGCTGAATCATTAAGAATACTTTCTGAGTCAGAGACACCTCCATTTCCAATTGAGGATAATATTAATACTAAAGAAGATATAAGACTTAAATATAGATGCCTTGATCTTAGACGTCCTGATATTCAGTCTAATATCATTATGAGAAGCAAGGTTGCCACTCTTACAAGAGCATTTCTTGCTAATGAAGGTTTCCTTGAAATAGAGACACCTATGCTTACTAAGTCAACGCCGGAAGGAGCAAGAGATTATCTTGTGCCAAGCAGGGTTCATCCAGGAAAATTCTATGCACTTCCACAGTCACCACAGCTCTTTAAGCAGATGCTTATGTGCTCTGGATATGACAGATATATGCAGATTGCAAGATGTTTTAGAGATGAAGATTTAAGAGCTGACAGACAGCCGGAATTCACTCAGATAGATATGGAATTGTCATTTGTTGACGTTGATGATGTAATTGATGTTAATGAAAGACTTTTAGCATATCTTTTCAAAGAGGTATTAGATATTGATGTACAGCTTCCAATCCAGCGTATGACATGGCAGGAAGCTATGGATAGATTTGGTTCTGATAAGCCAGATTTAAGATTTGGTATGGAACTTAAGAATGTTACAGACATAGTAAAGAACTGTGGCTTCGGCGTATTTACAGGGGCTATCGAGAATGGTGGAACTGTAAGAGGTATTAATGCCAATGGACAGGGAAGTATGCCTCGTAAGAAGATTGATGCACTTGTCGACTTTGCAAAGGGATATGGTGCAAAGGGTCTTGCTTATATAGCTATTCACGAAGATGGTTCACTTAAGTCTTCATTCTCTAAGTTTATGACTGAGGATGAGATGAACGCACTTGTTGAGGCTATGGAAGGTAAGCCGGGTGACCTTCTTTTATTTGCTGCTGACCGCAATAAGATTGTATGGAATGTACTTGGAGCATTAAGAGTTGAACTTGCTGGACAGATGGGACTTCTTGATAAGAATGATTATAAGTTCCTCTGGGTAACAGAATTCCCTCAGTTCGAGTGGTCAGATGAAGAAGAAAGATTTGTAGCTATGCACCATCCGTTTACAATGCCTATGGATGAGGATCTTGATAAGCTCGAGTCAGACCCAGGTTCAGTACGTGCAAAGGCTTATGATATCGTGCTTAACGGTACAGAGATAGGTGGTGGTTCAGTAAGAATCCATCAGGCTGATGTACAGTCAAGGATGTTTAAGGCACTTGGCCTTACAGATGAAGTTGCTAATGAGAAGTTTGGTTTCTTACTTGATGCGTTCAAGTACGGAGTACCACCACACGCTGGTCTTGCATATGGTCTTGACAGACTTGTTATGCTTATGGCTAAGAGAGATTCAATAAGAGATGTTATTGCATTCCCTAAGGTAAAGGATGCTTCCTGCCTTCTTACTAATGCACCAGATGTAGTAGATGCAAAACAGCTTGAAGACTTATCTATCAGAATTACAGAGTCAGAACAGGAATAATATTTTAAGAGCATTTGAAAGTATTTAATGGATATTTTCAAATGCTTTTTTTAACTATATTTTTAGACAATACTTTGTGAAATCTGGATGAAAATAATGGCTTTATCAGCTTTTTTTTAGCAAAAATATTGCATTTGAATAATCATGGGTATATACTTTTTTTATAAATCTTTGCAAAACTATAACAAAAGACTGGAGAAAAATTATGACAGAGAATCAGTATATAAGGGCAAACAGGACTGTTTTATTTACAGTTCTCATAGTATTTGGTTATATTGCGCTGACCCTGATGGCAGCATTAGGAGTGGATGACGGACATAACAAAGGAAAGATTTTAATACAGTTTGTTGTGGCACTTGCTGTAATTATTGTATCAGTAGCTGCTTATATTTTAAGGAAGAAGACCAGAGTGTGTGAATTAACGATTGCGGTATCAATGGCATTTGGATATGTTGTTCTTATACTGCTTAATTCAACTGATGGTGTATGGACATATGTACTTCCTTTGATTATGGCTTCGATGGTATATCTTAATGAAAAACTAATATTGTGGGCTGATGGCGTTGCGATAGCTGGTAATGTCATAAGACTTATTATGGATTATAATATGTATAATGGAGTGGCTATGGCAAGCAGGGTTCTTGCTATATTAGTATTGGTTATTGTTACATGTATATCTCTTAGTGTAACAAAGCTGCTTAAGCAGTTTTTTGCAGAGAATATGAATAAGATAGAGGCAGCAGCAGTTATACAGAAAGAGAATAACGAGAAGATGGTTGTTGTAGCTGATAATATAACCAGACATTTCGGACAGGCTATGGATATGCTTGATGAGTTAGAAAAGAGCATAGATATAAACCACAATTCAATGAAAGATATAGCAGAAAGCACAGAAAGCACAGCAGAAGCCATACAAAGACAGGCCACTATGTGTGCAGAGATTCAAGAAAACACTGATATTGCTGAAAAAGAGATAAGCGAGATGGTTGAGGCCTCACACAGAACAGATGAGACTGTTAATGATAGTAAGGCTATAGTAGTTGAACTTAAGGAACAGGCACAGAATGTACATGATGCAAGCAATATAATCGTAGATGTGATTAACAGTCTTACAGAAAAGGTTGATGATGTACAGGGATTTATTGGTTCTATCGTAGAGATTTCAAGCCAGACTAACCTTCTTGCATTAAATGCTTCAATAGAAGCAGCAAGAGCAGGAGAAGCCGGAAAGGGTTTCGCAGTAGTAGCCGAAGAGATAAGACAGCTCTCAGAACAGACTAAGAATGCATCTTCAAGCATAACAGATATAATCAATAATCTTTATGAAGATACGAAGAAAGCTAATGAGAGCATAAAAGCGTCAGTTGAGTCAGTTAATAAGCAGAATGAACTTATTGATAATACAAGAGTGACTTTTGAGGACGTAGGAAAAACAGTTGATAATCTTATGAACAATATACATTCTGCAGAGCAGAGCATTAACAAGATACTGGATTCAACTTCTGTTATTTCTGATAATATTTCACATTTATCAGCAACAGGAGAAGAGGTAGCAGCTGCTTCAACTGAAGGCCTAAAAGTATCTGACACAACAGTTGAAAGTATGAAGAACTGTAAGAATATATTACATAACATATATCTTCTTGCAGAGGATTTAAAGAGTTCAGTAGATAACTAAATGGATTGTAAGAGATTAAGCAGATTACAATGTATTGCAAGACTAGCAGTTGATTATTATAAGTTGTAATTAATAATATAATCAGGATGGTTTTGCAGGGTTATTAATATTTATAAGACAACAGTATGTTTATTATAAGGAGTGCAAATGACATTTTATGTCTGCATTATTTATAAAAGACAGCTGTTGTTTTTTTATGTAATAGGGAATTTCGATAGAATTTCCTATACATAAAAGGTGCTATGTGCCGATGATGCACACTTGCACGAAGATGTAGGTTGTCGCAAGCGACAGTGCTTAGTGTGAGAAGGTGCTTCATATATTTTATTTATATAGGAATATTTTATGCTTGACTTGAAGTTAACTCTAAATGCTATTATCAAAATGTAGAGTTAATAATCAGGTTTAATTAATAATTATATGAGGTGATTAATTATGAGAAGAAATAATATTAGAAAAACAGAGGCACTTATAATGGCATTTGCATTATCAGCAAGCCTGTTGTTAACAGGTTGTGGCAATAGTACTGGTAGTAAGAATACAGCTTCTAATAATGCAAGCATTGTAAGCAGTAGTAACAGCGTAGACAATAATAATGGCAGTAGTGGTAACAAAAATACTAATGGTGACAGTGTTAATGAAAATAATAGTACAACAGACGAAGCTGGAGTTAATCACGATTATCCGGTAATGTTGTTCTCTTATGATAAAAATGATACTAATTATGAAGAACCAGAAGCGTTTAATTCAGAACATCTTGGCGGCAATTATGGTGAGATTGAGAAGATAGAATATTATTCTCCAACTACTAATGCTACAAGAAATGCCAATGTGTATCTTCCATATGGATATGATAAGAGTAAAAGCTATCCTGTAGTATATCTTCTTCACGGAATGAGTGGAACATATGAAGATTACAGGGTTCTTGGTGCAAGACCAACAGCACAGAATATTGTGTATGAATACAACCGCAACGATATGATATTAGTAAGCTTTACTGTATTTACGGATGTTGACGGAAAGCAGGAATCTGATTATGGATTTTCGGATTTAACTGCAAGATATGATGCCTGTGAAAATGATGTGATTAATGCTCTTATTCCATATATTAATTCGCATTATTCAACTAAGATAGGCAGGGAATACACAGGAATTGCGGGATATTCATTAGGTGGACGGGAAGCTCTTTATTTATGCTTTGCACACCCTGATATATTTGGGTATGTAGGTGCATTTGAGCCTGTTGGAGGAGTTGTTAATACAGGAAGCGGTGAAACATTATATGGCAACAGGGGATATCTTCTTCCTGAGCTTGTTAAGGAAAGCGGGGAAGCACCACTTCTTACACTTATAGTAACAGGTGATGAAGATCCATATTGCAGGGTATCATCAGAGAATTATTCAAGATATATGACAGAACATTCAATTGACCATATATTCTATTACAGACACGGCGGACACGAGGCAGGTGTATGGAATAATGGCTTATATAACTTTCTAAGGCGGATATTCTAATGAAGATTGTATTAAATAACTTAATTATTGTACAAATGTATAATTATACATTGACTTATTGCTAAATAATCTATAAAATTAATAGCTATACAGGTTGTATAACTACAACTATAGAAAATGGAGGTTGTAATATGTATTCATTTGATGAAGTATTGAACTATGATCCAGAATTAGCTAAAGCTATGGATGATGAATTAGCAAGACAGAGAAGCCATATTGAATTAATAGCTTCTGAGAACCTTGTAAGTAAAGCTGTTATGGCAGCTATGGGAAGCCCTCTTACTAACAAGTATGCAGAAGGATATCCTGGAAAGAGATATTATGGTGGCTGCGAATATGTAGATGTTGTTGAAACACTTGCAATTGAGAGAGCTAAGAAGTTATTTGGTTGTGAATATGCCAATGTTCAGCCACATTCAGGTGCACAGGCTAACTTAGCAGCATTCTTTGCTATGGTAGAACAAGGTGACACTGTTATGGGTATGAGCCTTGACTGTGGTGGACACCTTTCACATGGTTCACCAGTTAATATCTCTGGTAAATATTTTAATATAGTTCCTTATGGTGTTACAGCCGAAGGTTTTATAGATTATGATGAAGTATTAAGAATAGCTAAGGAATGTAAGCCTAAGATGATTATTGCTGGTGCATCTGCATATGCAAGAGTTATCGACTTCAAGAAGTTCAGAGAGATAGCTGACGAAGTTGGTGCTTATCTTATGGTAGATATGGCTCATATCGCTGGTCTTGTAGCTGGTGGAGAACATCCAAGCCCAATTCCTTATGCTGATGTAGTTACAACTACAACACATAAGACATTAAGAGGACCAAGAGGTGGTATGATTCTTTCATCAGCAGAAGCTGCTGAGAAGTTCAAGTTTAACAAGTCTGTATTCCCAGGAATTCAGGGTGGTCCACTTATGCACGTTATTGCTGGTAAGGCAGTATGCTTAAAGGAAGCTCTTGACCCAAGCTTTAAGACTTATGCTAAGAATATTGTTGACAATGCACAGGCTCTTTGCTCAGGTCTTATGAACAGAGGATTTGATATCGTATCTGGTGGTACAGATAATCACCTTATGCTTGTTAATCTTTTAAGCAAGAATAAGACTGGTAAGGAAGTAGAAAAGCTTCTTGATGCAGCTAACATTACTTGTAACAAGAATACTATTCCTAACGATCCAGCTTCACCTTTCGTAACAAGTGGTATCAGACTTGGTACAGCCGCAGTTACAACCAGAGGCTTCAATACAGAAGATATGGATGTAGTAGCAGAAGCTATTGCATTACTTGTTGATGATGTTGATGCTAATCAGGCTAAGGCTATGGCTATGGTTAAGGAACTTACAGACAAGTATCCTCTTTATGAATAATGCTGGAATATATAAGAAATGAACTTCTGGGGATGACTGATAAAGGAGAATATGCAGCATTTACATCCTCACTTATTCCTGGCTGCGATAATATAATAGGAATAAGACAACCGGTATTAAAGCAATATGCAAAACAGCTGATAAAGGAGAATAAGGATTTCCGGCAGCTGCTTAGTGAACCGGATATTTATCAGGAAGAAACACTGCTTAGAAGCTACATAATAGGAATGGGAACAGCGAAGGAGAAAGACTTTAAGAAGGCTTTAAAAGACTTCAACACATTCGTTCCTCTTGTGAACAACTGGGCTGTAAACGACAGCTTCTGTGTAGAATTCAGGGTTATGGATATGTTTCGGGACGAGTTTCTGCCATACATAAAGGAATGTATAGAATCGTTTGATGAATACAGGGCAAGAGTAGGGCTTATAATGCTGTTAGACCACTATTTAAAGGTTGATATGCATGGCATGAAAAGACCGAGAATGAAAAAGGTTACTATTAAAGATATAGAAAGCACAGATGAAATAAATTGTGCTAATGGTTTATATCTTGATGATATATTTTCACTTGTAAACAGGGATTTTTCGGCCTATGGATATTATACACAGATGGCAGCAGGCTGGCTTCTTGCGGAATGTTTTGTTACATTTCCAAAAAGAACGTGGGAATATCTTACAGATACCGACTGCTTAAAGTTAGATAAGTTGTCATATCAGAAGGCGGTACGAAAGATATGTGAATCGCTCACGCCGGATAAAGAAGTTAAACTAAAAGTTAAAAAGGATCTGAAGCAGATGTAATAATCTGTTTCAGGTCTTTTTTTATTGCTTTAGTATATTTTAATAATTTGAATATCAAAATAACCTTGACAAACACATAAGTTTTGTAGTATAAAAATAATGTTTGAAAATCAAAGTAAGATAATCAAATTGTTAGTAAGTCAAATAAATAAGGACAAAAAAGTATGATAAGAACAAGAATCATAGGAACAGGAAGCTATGTTCCACCAGATATATTGACTAACGATAATCTGTCAGAAATGGTAGATACGAGTGATGAGTGGATAAGGACAAGAACTGGTATATGTAACAGACATATAGCAAAAGATATGGATAATGCTGATATGGCATATAACGCTGCAAGAAATGCAGTAGAGGATGCACGTATTGAAGCTTCTAAGATTGGTCTGATTATAGTTGCAACGTCAACTCCTGATTATGCTTTTCCTAATCAGGCATCACTTGTACAGGCAAAGCTTAAAGCAGTAAATGCTATGTGTTTTGATGTAAGTGCAGCATGTTCAGGTTTTATTACAGCCCTGGATATTGCAGCTTCAATGTTAAAGGCAGGTTCGTATAAATATGCACTTGTTATTGGTTCAGAAAAAATGTCAGAAATAGTTAACTGGAAAGACAGAAGTGTGTGTGTGCTTTTTGGAGATGGTGCTGGTGCAGTGGTTCTTAAAGCAGTTGATAACAACACAGAAGATGTTACAGGTGCCTTAGTTGGTCATGAAAGAGGAATTATTGACAGCAATATCTACAATGATGGAACAGGTGCATCTGTTTTAACAGGTGGCAGAAGATTTTCTGATTCATGCAGCACAGATATATTTATACATATGGATGGACAGGAAGTGTTTAAATTCGCCGTAAAGAGTGTTCCTACAGCTATAGAAACACTTTTACATAATAATAATATGGATATTAATGAAGTTGATAAGTTCATATTGCATCAGGCTAATGTACGTATTATAGAGAGTGTAGCTAAAAGACTTAAGGCTGATAAAGATAAGTTTCCAGTCAATCTGAATGAATATGGAAATACATCATCAGCAAGCATTCCTATTCTGCTTGATGAGTTAAACAGGAATGGAAGCTTAAAACAGGGAGAGAAGCTTGTACTTGCCGGTTTTGGTGCAGGATTAAGCTGGGGAAGTATTCTGCTTGTATGGTAGCACGGTTAAAGATGCTAAGCTTATTATATAGATATTTGCAGACTGCTTACTAAAAGATATCAGGCAGCCGGATAAGCGGCATTTTAACATATATAAGATGTTTATGGCAAAAGCTTTGCCATAGATATCAAAGTTGTGGGCTTTTGACCCCGACAACATATAATAAAAAATAATAAGAATTAAGGAGATTTAACATTATGTTTGAAAAAGTAAGAGAATTAGTTGCAGCACAGTTAGGTATAGATGAGGCAGTTATTAAGCCTGAGTCTAATTTCAAGGAAGATCTTAAGGCAGATTCACTTGATCTTTTTGAACTTGTTATGTCACTTGAGGATGAGTGTTCAGTAACTATTCCATCTGAGGAGCTTGAAAAGATTCTTACAGTACAGGATGTTGTTGATTATATCGAGGCTAACCAGAAATAGTTATAAATGTCAGGAAGGAAGATAAGTTATGAAAACTCGTGTAACAGAGCTTCTTAATATAGAATATCCTGTTATACAGGGCGGTATGGCATGGGTTGCAGATGCTAATCTGGCAGCCCACGTCAGCAAAGCCGGTGGAATGGGATTTATTGGAGCAGCTAATGCGCCGGCAGAATGGGTTAAAGAACAGATACATATTGCAAGAAAGATAACAGATAAGCCAGTTGGTGTTAATATTATGCTTTTAAGTGATTATGCAGATGAGATAGCACAGCTTGTTATTGATGAGCATATAGAAGCAGTAACAACAGGTGCAGGCAATCCAAGCAAATATATGAAGGCCTGGAAGGAAGCTGGAATAAGGGTTATTCCTGTTGTGGCATCAGTTGCACTTGCAAGAATGATGGAACGTGCCGGAGCAGATGCAGTTGTAGCAGAGGGCATGGAATCAGGTGGACATATCGGCGAGGAAACGACCATGACACTTGTACCACAGGTTGTTGATGCAGTTAATATTCCTGTTATAGCAGCTGGCGGAATAGGTGATGGCAGAGGTGTATGTGCGGCATTTATGCTTGGTGCAGAGGCTGTACAGATGGGAACAAGATTCGTTGTGGCTAAGGAGTCAAATGTCCATCAGAATTATAAGGACAGAGTTATAGCTGCCAAGGATATAGATTCAGTAGTAACTGGCAGAAGTACAGGTCATCCAGTAAGGTCACTTAGAAACAGCATGACAAGAGAGTATCTTGATATGGAAAAAGAAGGCGTTGAGTTTGAAAAGCTTGAAAGACTTACTCTTGGAACACTAAGAAAGGCTGTTGTGGATGGTGATGTCAAGCAGGGAACTGTAATGGCAGGTCAGATAGCAGGTCTTGTCAATAAGGAACAGACATGTGAAGAGATTATTAAGGAGCTTATGAAGGAAGTCTCTGAGGTATATAATTCACATAATAAGCTGGCATAAAACAGTGTATGGAAATGAGGATTTAAAAGGTATGGGAAAAACAGTTGTAATGTTTCCAGGACAGGGAAGCCAGCGTACTGGAATGGGAAGAGAAAGCTATAATAGCTGCACTTCATCAGTAAAGTGCTTTAAGAAGGCTGGTGAACTGACAGGTATCAATATGGAGCATTTAATATTTGAAGAAAATGATCTTCTTGATAAAACCGAGTATACACAGATTGCGTTATATGTAACAGAAATCGCCCAGCTTGCTGATATGGTTGAGCAGGGCCTTACGTATGATGCAGCTATTGGACTTTCATTAGGTGAATATAGTGCACTTACTGCAAGTGGTGCGCTATCTTATGAAGATGGTGTAAGACTTGTAAGAAACCGTGGAATATATATGGAACAGGAGGTTCCGGCTGGTATAGGCGCCATGGCTGCAGTTATCGGGCTTACATCAGATGAGGTTGACAGTGTACTTGCTAAATATAACAAGGATAAAAGTGGGAACACAGAGTCTGATAATGATATGTATCCTGATACAGTTTCCGCAGCTAATTACAACTGCCCTGGCCAGATAGTAATATCAGGTAAAAAGGAATGTGTACAGGAGGCTATGGAAGTGCTTAAGGAAGCAGGAGCAAGAAGAACACTCCTTCTTAATGTAAGTGGACCGTTTCATTCAAAGCTTCTTAAGGGCGCAGGTGATAAGCTTATGAAGGATCTTGAAAAAGTTACTTTTGATAAAGTGAAGTATCCTTATGTGGCAAACTGTACAGCTGAGTATGTGGATGAGAATACATCCAGTGGATATATAAAAGAACTTCTTTCAAAGCAGGTATATAGTTCAGTACGTTTTGAACAGTCAGTCAGAAAAATGATAGCCGATGGTTATGATACATTTGTTGAGGTGGGACCAGGAAAGACTTTATCTGGCTTTGTTAAAAAGATAGCTAAGAGCATGGAAAAGGAAGTAGTTATAAAATAACAGGCAATAAATGCAGACAAGATATTGGTAAGGCTTTAGCAATATTGTATCGATGAAAGGCAGTGTGTTATGTGTATGGATAATTGTATAAAAAGATATGAAAACAAGATAGTGCTTGTAACCGGAGCTAGCAGAGGAATAGGAGCTGCTATAGCTGCCCGTTTTGCCAAAGAGGGGGCTGTGGTTATTGTTAATTACAGTGGTAATGATGAGGCAGCAGATAGAACAGTTGAAAATATTCTGGCTGCCAACGGAAAGGCAGAAAAATACAAGTGTCAGGTTGATTCGTATGAAGAAACTGAAAAAATGATTACATATATAATGGATAAATATAAGAGAATAGACATTCTTATAAATAATGCAGGTATAACAAAAGATGGTCTTATCATGAGAATGAAAGAGGAAGATTTTGACAGAGTTATAGATGTTAATCTTAAGGGAACATTTAACTGCATAAGACACGTAAGCAGATACATGTTAAAGCAAAGAAGCGGAAGAATAATCAATATGTCATCAGTTGTAGGCATAGCTGGTAATGCAGGACAGGTTAATTACAGTGCTTCTAAAGCAGGTGTGATAGGTATTACCAAATCTGCGGCAAAGGAGCTTGCATCGCGAGGAATAACTGTTAATGCAGTTGCACCTGGATATATTGATACAGATATGACAAAGGTTTTATCTGATGAACAGAAGAAGTCAGTACTTGATATGATTCCTCTTTCAAGAATGGGAAGCGTGGATGATATAAGCAATGCTGTAGCATTTCTGGCATCAGATGAAGCAGCATACATAACAGGACAGGTGATATCAGTAGATGGAGGTATGAATATCTGATGAGAAGAGTAGTTGTTACAGGTATGGGTGCAATAACACCTATAGGTTTAAGTGTGGATGAATTCTGGAATTCTGTTAAAGAGAATACAGTTGGAATAGATAATATAACAAGATTTGATACAACAGATTATAAGGTTAAGCTTGCAGCAGAGGTAAAGGATTTTGATGCTAAGAATTATATGGATTTCAAGGCAGCCAAAAGGATGGAAAAGTTCAGCCAGTATGCTGTTGCGGCCGCGCATGAGGCTATGAAGGATTCGGGGCTTGATATGGCTAAAGAGGATGCTTTCCGTGTTGGTGTATCAGTAGGCTCTGGTGTTGGAAGCCTTGAAGCTATGGAAAGCAATCACAAGAAGCTTCTTGAAAAGGGTCCATCTAGGATTAATCCGCTTCTTGTACCTCTTATGATAACTAACATGGCAGCTGGCAATGTATCAATACAGCTAGGTTTAAAGGGTAAGAATATAAATGTTGTTACAGCATGTGCTACTGGAACTAACTCTATAGGTGAAGGCTATAGAAGCATACAGCATGGAGAAGCAGATGTTATGTTTGCAGGTGGAACTGAAAGTTCTATATCTCCTATTGGAATCGGTGGTTTTGCTGCGCTTACAGCACTTTCAACATCTACAGACCCTAAGAGAGCCTCTATCCCATTTGACAAAGAAAGAAATGGCTTTGTCATGGGTGAAGGAGCAGGTGTGGTTGTACTTGAAGAACTGGAGCATGCTTTAAAGAGAGGAGCGCATATATATGCAGAGATCACAGGCTATGGCTGTTCTTCTGATGCATACCATATAACATCACCTATGGAGGATGGAAGTGGAGCTGCATATGCTATGACAAGTGCCATGAAGGAAGCAGAAGTAAAACCAGATGATATCGATTATATAAATGCACATGGAACAAGTACCCATCATAATGATCTTTTTGAGACAAGGGCGATCAAGCTGGCACTTAAGGATGCAGCTTACAATGTGCCTGTAAGTTCAACAAAATCCATGGTTGGACATCTGCTTGGTGCAGCGGGCGCAGTTGAGTTCATAGCCTGTGTCAAGTCAATCCAGGATGGTTATATACATCCAAATGTAGGACTATCAGAAACAGAGGAAGAAATGGATCTTAATTATGTCAAGGATGAAGGAATCGAAAAGGACGTTGATGTAGTCATGACGAATTCTCTTGGTTTTGGTGGACATAATGCAACTCTTATAGTAAGAAAGTATTCATAATATGATGAACGCTTAAAGTACATAAGTAGATTGCTGGTGAGATATATGGAATACCAGAATATGAATAAAAGGTCATGAAGAAATGGAGATAATATATGGAATTAGAAAATGTAATAAAGCTCATTAATGCTGTATCAGAATCTTCACTTACAAGCTTTAGCATGGAAGATGGCGACACTAAGCTTTCGCTTGGCGCTGACAGAAGTGACAGGGCAGCTGTTAAAGAAACTGCCGGTGCTGATGATATAGTTAATAGCGATAACGGCAATGAATCAGGATTGAATAAATCGGACATTAAAACTTCTGATGATAATGTGCTTACTGTTAATTCACCACTTGTAGGTGTATTTTACAGTTCAGCATCTCCGGAAGCTGATGCATATGTAGCAATAGGTGACAGGGTTAAAAAAGGTCAGGTAATCGGTATAGTAGAAGCAATGAAGCTTATGAATGAGATTGAAAGTGATTATGATGGTGTGGTTACTGATATTCTTGTAGATAATGAACAGATGGTTGAATATGGACAGCCTATGTTTGTTATAAAACCAGTCTGACAATACGTCGGTATCAAAGGCATGGGTTTTTGATACCGACATTATATATATGAAATTCGATTATTTAATATAAGGAGTTAAGTATGCTTACAACAAAGGAAATAATGGATATTATACCACACAGACATCCTTTTCTGCTTGTGGATACGATAGATGAACTTGAGCCTGGAATAAAGGCAACAGGATATAAGTGTATTACATATGATGAGCCTTATTTTGCAGGACATTTTCCAGCTGAGCCTGTTATGCCGGGGGTCCTTCAGATAGAGGCATGCGCACAGGTAGGCGCTGTTGCGATACTTTCGCTGGAAGAAAACAAAGGTAAAACAGCATATTTTGGTGCAGTTAATAATGCAAGATTTAAAAGAAAAGTAGTTCCTGGTGATAAACTTAAGATGGAATGTGAGATTATAAAGAAAAAAGGACCAGTTGGCGTGGGAAAGGCTGTTGCGACGGTAGATGGCGAGGTTGCACTTACAGCAGAGCTTACATTTATGGTAGGTTAATCCGTCTGATGTTATAAATATAATATGTGGATTATGGAATGATTATAAGGAGATGAAGCTGTGTTTAATAAGATATTGATAGCGAACAGAGGCGAAATAGCTGTTAGAATAATAAGAGCCTGTAGGGAAATGGGTATACAGACAGTTGCAGTATATTCTGAGGCGGATAAGGAAGCACTTCATACGCAGCTGGCTGATGAGAGTGTATGTATAGGAAAGGCAGCAGCTAAGGATAGTTACCTTAATATGGAAAGAATATTGAGTGCAACAGTAGCTACACATGCAGATGCAATACATCCAGGCTTTGGATTTCTTTCTGAAAACAGTAAGTTTGCATCATTATGTGAAAAATGTAACATCACATTTATAGGTCCAGATTCAGATATCATAGAGAAAACAGGTAATAAACAGGAAGCAAGAAATACAATGATATCAGCAGGTATTCCAGTTATTCCAGGAACCAAAGAACCAGTTATGGATGCAGAAAGAGGAAAAGAGCTTGCAGACAATATAGGTTATCCTGTTATGGTTAAAGCTGCACTTGGCGGCGGTGGCAAGGGGATGCGTGTTGTATATACAAAAGAAGATTTTAAAAGGGAATTCGATAACGCACAGAGAGAAGCTGTGAATGGCTTTGCTGATGGCACAATGTATATAGAAAAATATATAGAAAAGCCAAGACATATAGAGTTCCAGATATTAGCTGATAAATATGGAAATACAATTCATCTTGGTGAAAGAGATTGTTCAATACAAAGAAATCACCAGAAGTTAGTTGAGGAATCACCCTCTCCTGCGTTGAATGATGAATTAAGAAAGAGAATGGGAGATACTGCAGTGGCAGTGGCTAAGGCAGTTAACTATGAAAATGCAGGAACAGTTGAGTTTCTTCTTGACAAAAACGACAATTATTACTTTATGGAGGTAAATACCCGTATTCAGGTCGAGCATGGTATAACGGAACTTGTGACAGGTGTTGATCTTATAAAGGAACAGATAAAGATAGCAGCCGGCGAAAGTCTTGGTATTAAGCAGGAGGATGTAAGGATACATGGTGCTGCCATGGAAATAAGAATCAATGCTGAAAACCCTGAAAAGAACTTTGCACCTAATCCGGGAACAATAAAGAATATACATATACCAGGTGGTAATGGTGTAAGAATAGATACTGCAGTTTATAGTGGATATACGATACCTCCTTTTTATGATTCCATGATAATGAAGGTTATGACATATGCAAACGACAGGAAAACAGTGATTGAGAAGATGAGAAGTGTCCTTGGCGAGATTATTATTGAAGGTGTCACAACAAATACAGATTTTATGTATGATATATGCCAGAATGAGAAGTTTATTAAAGGTGATGTCAGTACAGATTTCATACCAGAGGAGTATCCACAGGTATGTAAAAAATAGTTGTTCGTTATGCACAGTAAGAGTGCGTGGAAATGAGGATTTATATGCAGATAAAAGGCTTGTTTAAAAAGAATATCCATAAAAATAAAATCAACAATCTGGATAGCAGTAATATAAATGTTCCAGATGGATTATATACGAAATGTCCGGTTTGTTCAAAAATAATTTTAACAGAGGACATGTATCTGAATAATTGTGTATGTCCGGAATGTGGATATTATATGAAGCTGGATGCCAGAACAAGGATATCCATGGTAGTGGATAAGAATACATTTTCAGAATGGGATACTAACATTGAAGAGAGCAATCCATGTGAATACCCAGGTTATGAGGAGAAAATCCAGAATCTTAAAAGAAAAACAAATCTTGATGAGGCAGTAATAACCGGTGTTGGAAAGATAGATGGCAGCAAAGCTGTTATAGGTGTCTGTGATACAAGATTTCTTATGGGCAGCATGGGCGAAGTTGTAGGTGAAAAGCTTACACGGGCAGTTGAGAAGGCTACAGAGCAGAAGCTGCCGGTTATTATATTTACATGCTCAGGCGGAGCCAGGATGCAGGAGGGAATAGTATCTCTTATGCAGATGGCAAAGATAAGTGCCGCATTAAAAAAACATGATGAGGCAGGACTTTTATATATCACTGTTCTTACTGACCCTACAACTGGAGGTGTAACTGCAAGCTTTGCTATGCTTGGAGATATTATACTTGCAGAGCCAGGTGCCCTTATAGGTTTTGCAGGACCAAGAGTTATCAGACAGACTATAGGACAGGAACTGCCAGAAGGGTTTCAGAGAGCTGAATTTCTGTTAGAGCACGGCTTTGTGGATGCGATAGTTAAAAGGGATGAGCTAAAGAAGACACTTGCGCATCTGCTTGACATACATAAGTACAGTGGAGCTTATACAGAAGTTAAAGAAAATGTGGATACATACCGGAGCAATTCAGATATTATGAAGAAGTATCTTGAGTATCTTGATAATATATATTTCAAAAAGATAGATAGAGAAGAAGAAAAAAAGGCTGAGGCTGATAATAATCTGTATAATGAGTATGATGTATGGGAAAAGGTTGAAATAGCAAGAAGCAGTGAAAGACCTAATGCCGCAGATTACATAGAAAAAATAACTAAAGATTTTTTTGAACTTCATGGTGACAGAAACTTTTGTGATGATAAAGCAATAATAGGTGGAATCGCAACATTTGGCGGCATTCCTGTAACAGTCATAGGACATATGAAGGGTAAGACTACTAAAGAGAATATATCAAGAAACTTTGGAATGCCTAATCCCGAAGGGTATAGAAAGGCACTAAGGCTTATGAAGCAGGCTGAAAAATTTAACAGGCCGGTTATATGTTTTATAGACACTCCAGGAGCATATTGCGGTCTTGGTGCAGAAGAGCGAGGCCAGGGAGAAGCTATAGCAAAGAATCTGTATGAAATGAGCAGTCTTACAGTTCCGGTATTGTCAATAGTAACTGGCGAAGGTGGAAGCGGTGGTGCACTTGCACTAGGTGTTGCCAATGAGGTATGGATGATGGAGAATTCCATATATTCAATACTTTCACCAGAAGGCTTTGCATCGATACTGTGGAAGGATTCTAAGAAAGCAAAAGAGGCTGCGGAAATAATGAAGCTGACGGCAGCAGATTTATATGAGCTTGGCATAATAGAGAAGGTCATTCCGGAATATCCGGTTATAAATGAAAATAATATAAAAAGAGTGACATTATATATGAAACGCATGATATGTGATTTTATGTACAGATATATTGATATGGACAAGGAAGAACTTGCAAGACAGCGGTATAACAGATTCAGGAAAATGTAAGAAAGCACTAAATCTATTACATTTTTTTATGGTTGTATTAATATAATTGTGTTAATATGATTATGTTAATGTGATTGTTTTAATGTGATTGCGTAGGAAGATTACGGAATTGTTATATCTAAACAGAAAGAAGGAATATATATGTCATATGGATACAGACAATACAGGGATACTGCTCATAGATGGACACAGATAGGTGTTGGTTTAATATCTGTAATAGCAGGTCTTATACTTATTGTATGTGTAACGGCACCTATGTATGTCTCAAGCATGTTAAAGGATGCAGGACTGTCAGCTGCTATATCGCACCGTTTTATGGATACTGTTTTTGATTCACTTGGGGATAATATGGAGGCGTTATCCAGAATTCAGACAAGTATAGAGGATTCTAAGATAGTAGACAGAATAGCACAGAAATATACAACGGCTATGGTTGACGGGATGCTTAAAGAAAAATCCTTTGATGATATAGAGATTAATATAGATGCAGAGCTGGATGAGCTTATGGATATGACATATAACAAAATAGCATCTAATATCAATATGGGAAATATACAGGAAACAATAGTCAGGGCAGCTCTTAGCTATAGTAAAAATGCTGCAAATGAGGCTATAAATAATTATGCCAGTGGTATATATGGTGATATATCTTATCGTCTGCAGCCGCTTATAAAGGTATATGGAATAATAACGTCTGTTGTGTTTAAGATATTGATGCTTTTAATATATATCACATTATTGATTGTTATCATTGCATTTAATCCTGTCAGGGTTGTAAGGTACACACTCCCATGTATATTTGTCATAACAGGTGGTATATATATTTTTATTGCAAATATAATTGGAAACAGATGTATGGCGGCTGTAAGTAACAGATATCTAGGAAGAACTGTGTTTATAGATACTCAGATTGCTTATAGGGTTATGGGTGTTATGTGTATACTGGCAGCAGCTTCTTATGTTATTACTTTGATATATGGAATGGTTGTGAAAAACAGGAGAAAAAGAATATAGAAATATCTGAGATTAATGTTTGATAAGAGTTTATTAGAGTTTATAAGAGCTTATAAAAACTCATAAAACATTATAAAAGATGAAAAATGGAGCTGCTACATATATATGTGGCAGCTCCTGATTTTGTTTTATAATACTTGTTATATAATATTTTTTAAAGTATTATTTGTTATTCTTCTTTTCGTTCTCAAGCTTCTTCATAGCTCTTACCTTAAGTGAAAGACCAAAGAGGTTGATGAAACCATCAGCATCATGGTGGTCATAAAGGTCTCCAGTTGTGAATGAAGCGATAGATTCGTTATATAATGAATATGGAGATGTTGTACCAGCTTTGATGATGTTGCCCTTGTAAAGCTTGAACTTAACTTCACCAGTTACGTATTCCTGTGTCTTTTCGACAAATGCCTGAAGTGCTTCACGAAGAGGTGTTTCCCACTTTCCTTCGTATACAACCTGAGCGAACTTGTTAGCAACATTAATCTTCTCTGCTGTTGTATCCCTGTCAAGAACTAATTCTTCAAGCTGCTGATGTGCTTCGTAAAGAATAGTTCCACCAGGTGTTTCATATACACCACGTGACTTCATACCAACAACACGGTTCTCAACGATATCAATTATACCAATGCCGTGCTTGCCGCCAAGTCTGTTAAGTTCTCTGATGATATCAGAAACCTTCATCTTCTTGCCGTTAACAGATGTAGGAACACCCTTTTCAAATGTCATTGTTACATATTCGCCTTCATCTGGAGCTTCTTCTGGTGTGCATCCAAGAACAAGAAGGTGCTTATAGTTAGGCTCATTAGCTGGATCTTCAAGCTCAAGACCTTCGTGGCTTATATGCCAGATGTTACGGTCACGGCTGTAGCTTGAGTCAGGGCTGAATGGAAGGTGAATACCGTGCTGTCTGCAATATTCGATTTCATCTTCACGAGACTGTAATGTCCATCTTGAATCTCTCCAAGGAGCGATAATCTGGATATCTGGAGCTAAAGCCTTGATTGTAAGCTCAAATCTGATCTGGTCATTACCCTTACCTGTAGCACCATGGCAGATAGCAACAGCACCTTCTTTACGGGCAATTTCAACAAGTCTTTTGGCAATGATAGGTCTTGCCATTGATGTACCAAGTAAATATTTATTTTCATAAACTGCGTGAGCCTGTACACATGGAACGATGTAGTTATCGCAGAATTCATCTGTGATGTCTTCGATATATAACTTGGCAGCTCCACAAGATAAAGCTCTTTCTTCAAGTCCGTCTAATTCCTCTTCCTGACCGCAATCTGCACATACACAGATAACATCATAGTCGAAAGTTTCCTTTAACCAAGGAATGATTGCTGTAGTATCAAGACCACCTGAATAAGCAAGAACAACTTTCTCTTTCATTATTAATGTACCTCCATATAATTAAGTAATAGGTTTAATTATGTAATAAATATTATGTAGTAAATAATGCTATTACAAAGTGTAAAACTCTGCTGATTATAATAAACTACTTATTATGAAAATGCAATAGGTAAAAATGTATATTATGCAATTTTATGCAAGAATATTGCATAAATATAAAAAATAATGAATAAACACTTTACATAGAAAAAAAAGTTGTTATAATGGAACTTGTCATTTTTATTGATGAATAATATATGTACACGAATGAATAAATAAACATTCAGATGGAGGACGTATGGTTAAGGTTGGAATTATCGGAGCTACCGGATATGCAGGTAACGAATTAGTAAGACTTCTTCTTGGACATAAGGATGTAGAGATTGTATGGCTTGGTTCACGAAGCTATATAGATCAGAAATATTCAGATGTATACAGAAATATGTTTAAACTTGTAGATGCCAGATGTATGGATGATAATATGGAACAGCTTGCAGATGAGGTTGATGTAATATTTACAGCAACACCACAGGGCTTATGTGCATCACTTGTTAACGATGAGATTTTATCAAAGGTAAAGATAATAGACCTTAGTGCAGACTTTAGATTAAAGAATGTAGATATATATGAGAAATGGTATAAGCTTGAACATAAGTCACCACAATATATTGATGAAGCAGTCTATGGTTTATGTGAGATTAACAGGGATAAAGTGAATAATAATACAAGAATTATTGCTAACCCGGGATGTTACACTACAACATCAATTCTTACATTATATCCACTTGTAAAAGAAGGAATTATTAATCCAGATACAATAATCATTGATGCTAAGAGCGGAACAAGCGGTGCAGGCAGGGGTGCAAAGGTTGCTAATCTTTTCTGTGAAGTTAATGAGAGTATGAAAGCATATGGTGTTGGTACACACAGACACACACCAGAGATAGAAGAACAGCTTGGATATGCTTGTGGAAGAGATGATTTAAAGCTTATATTTACACCACATTTAGTTCCAATGAACAGAGGAATACTTGTGACAGCATATGCTAATCTTGCAAAGGATGTAACTTATGAAGATGTTAAGGCGGCATATGATAAATATTATGACAAGGAATATTTTGTAAGAGTTCTTCCTGAGGATGTATGCCCAGAGACAAGATGGGTTGAGGGAAGTAACTTTGTAGATATAGGATTTAAGATAGAGCCAAGAACTAACAGAATTATTGCTATGGGTGCATTAGATAACCTTGTTAAGGGTGCGGCTGGTCAGGCAGTACAGAATATGAATCTTTTATTCGGTTTTGAGGAGAATGAAGGACTTAAGATTGCACCTATGTTCCCATAGAATTATATAATACAGGCGGCACTATAAATATTTTATTCATATAAGATTAATAAGACGTTATTGGTAAGTAATAATCCTGATAGATAATTATTATATAGGTAATTTAATAACAAGCGGTTATTAATCTGGACAGGAGGCAGTTATGCAGATTATAGAAGGTGGAGTTACAGCAGCCAAGGGATTTAAGGCAGCTGGTATGGCGGCAGGAATTAAGTATAAGAATGGTAAGAAAGATATGGCAATGGTTGTTTCAGACAAGCCTTGCGTGACAGCAGGGACATTTACTCTTAACAGAGTATTTGCCGCTCCTGTTAAATGGGATAAGAATATTGTATACAATGAAGCTTATGCACAGGCAATTGTAGTCAACAGTGGTGTTGCTAATGCCTGTACAGGTGTTGAGGGTGATGAAGCCTGTGCACTTGAAGCTAAGACAGCTGGAGAGACACTTGGAATTTCAGCCGATGCAGTGCTTCTTGGTTCAACAGGTGTTATTGGAATGCAGCTTCCTATGGATAGAATGTGTGCAGGAATTAAGGCACTTCCGGAACTTCTTGATTATACTAAAGAGGCTGGAACACTTGCCGCAGAGGCAATTATGACAACTGATACTGTAAGCAAGCAGGTTGCCTGCACAGTAAATATTGCTGGCAAAGAAGTAACGGTAGGCGGTATGTGCAAGGGTGCCGGTATGATTCATCCTCATATGGCTACAATGCTCTGTTTTATTACAACTGATGCAGTTATAGAGAAGAAAGCACTTCAGAAGATGACAAGTGATATTGTTGAAGATTCATTTAATATGATATCTGTTGACGGAGATACATCAACTAATGATACAGTGCTTGTTCTTGCTAATGGAGAAGCCGGCAATGATACTATTAAGGAAGGCAGCAGTGATTATGATACATTTTATGAGGCATTATCTTATGTACTTACAGAGCTTTCTAAGAAAATAGCAGGAGATGGTGAAGGCTGTACATGTCTTTTTGAAGTTCAGGTTAAGGGAGCTTCAACTAAGGAACAGGCAAGAATTCTTGCCAAATCAATAGTGACTTCTAATCTTACAAAGGCGGCAATATTTGGACACGATGCTAACTGGGGAAGAATTCTTTGTGCTATGGGTTATTCAGGCGTTGATTTCGAGCCGGAGAAGGTTGATATATTCTTTGAAAGCAACGCAGGAAAGCTTCAGATAGTTAAAGATGGTACTGCAACAGATTACAGCGAAGAAAAGGCAACTGAAATTCTTTCACAAAATCCTGTAACCGCAATAGCAGATATTAAGCAGGGTAACAGTGAAGCTACAGCGTGGGGCTGTGACCTTACATTTGATTACATAAAGATTAATGCGGATTACAGATCATAATAGTTAAGAATAAAATGGCATTGTAATATTGTCAGGAATGAGGATAATAAATGAGTACAATTAATATGGAAGAAGAGTTAAAGAAGGCACAGGTGCTTGTTGAAGCACTCCCATATATACAGAAGTTCAACAGAAAGATTATAGTTGTAAAATATGGTGGAAGTGCAATGGTTGATGAAGAACTTAAAAGAAAAGTTATTCAGGACGTAGTATTATTAAAGGTTGTTGGATTTAAGCCAATTATTGTACACGGCGGCGGCAAGGAAATCAGCAAATGGGTTGAAAAGTCTGGAATGACACCAGAATTTAAGAATGGTTTAAGAGTTACAGACGAGCCAACTATGGAAATTGCTGAGATGGTTCTTAACAAGGTTAATAAAAGCCTTGTATCGCTTATAGAGGAACTTGGCGTAAAGGCGTGTGGTATAAGTGGTAAAGATGGCGGTATGTTAAAGGTAGAGAAGAAGTATTCAAAGGGTGAAGATATAGGATATGTAGGTGAAGTCAAGGAAGTTGATACAACACTTATACATTCTCTTCTTAAGGATGATTTTCTTCCAGTAATATGCCCTATAGGATATGATGACAATTTCCACGCTTACAATATTAATGCTGATGATGCAGCTTGTGCCATTGCAAGGGCAGTTAATGCAGAGAAGCTTGCATTCTTAACAGATATTGAAGGTGTATACAAGGATTATAATGATAAATCAAGCCTTATCTCAGAACTTTCAACAACTGAGGCAAGGGAATTATTAGCAGGTGGTACAATAGGTGGTGGTATGTTACCTAAGCTTAATAACTGTATTGATGCGATTGAACACGGTGTTTCAAGAGTGCATATACTTGACGGTCGTATTCCACACTGCCTCCTTCTTGAAATATTTACTAACAAGGGTGTTGGTACAGCTATATTATCAGAAGGTGCTGAGAAATTCTTCGATACTAATATATAATAACAGGAGTAGTTATGCAGACAGAACAGATTATTAAAACAGCAGAAGAAAAGTTAATACATACATATAACAGATACCAGATTGTACTTGATAAAGGTGATGGTGTAAGATTATATGATACAGACGGAAAAGAATATCTTGATTTTGGTGCAGGTATTGCGGTATTTGCATTAGGTTATAATAACAAGGAATATAATGATGCGTTAAAGGCACAGATTGACAAGCTTATACATACATCTAATTATTTCTATAATGAGCCAGCGGTAAATGCTGCTAAAGCACTTACAAAGGCTTCTGGAATGGACAGGGTATTCTTTACTAACAGTGGTACAGAATCAATAGAGGGTGCTATAAAGCTTGCAAAGAAATACGCTTATTTAAAGACAGGAAGAACAGATTCAGAGATTATAGCAATGCATCATTCCTTCCATGGCAGAAGTATGGGAGCATTAGCTGTAACAGGCAATAAGCATTATCAGGAAGCGTTCGGACCTATGATTCCGGGAATTAAATTTGCTAATTATAATGACCTTGAAAGTGTTAAACAGTTGGTAAATGATAAAACTTGTGCTATTATATTTGAAACAGTACAGGGTGAGGGAGGAATATATCCTGCAACTAACGAATTCATCAAGGGTGTAAGACAGCTTTGCGATGAAAAGGGTATTCTTCTTATACTTGATGAAATACAGTGTGGAATGGGAAGAACAGGTACAATGTTTGCATTCCAGCAGTATGGAGTTGAGCCTGATATTCTTACTGTTGCCAAGGCACTTGGCTGTGGTGTTCCAGTAGGTGCATTTCTTGCCAAGGAAGAAGTTGCCAAGGCACTTGTACCAGGAGATCACGGTACAACTTATGGCGGTAATCCACTTGCGTGTGCAGCAGCAACAAAAGTATTTGAATTATTTGAGAAACAGCATATATTGGATAATGTCAAGGAAGTATCAGCATATCTTGAAGAAAAGCTTGATGAACTTGTAGCAGAATATGATTTTATAATTGAGAGGAGAGGACTTGGACTTATGCAGGGACTTGAACTTTCAATCAATCCTAAAGATGTTATTGCTAATGCATTAGACAATGGACTTATACTGTTCTCAGCCGGAACTAATGTTATCAGAATGGTGCCACCTCTTGTTATAACTAAGGCGGACGTAGATGAAATGATAACAAAGTTAAAGAAATCATTTTAATAAAGGTTGGATGAATAATGAAAGTAATTAAGAAGCTTGTGTCAGTTCTTATGGCAGGTGTTCTTACTTTATCTGTGATGGCATGTTCAGGTACAGATAAGAATAAGACAGCAAGGGAACTTGATATAGAGACTCCTGTAACAGTTAATGTCTGGTATGATAATAAGGACTATGACAGCTATCTTGAAAATGTAGCGAAAGAATTTAAAGAGGCTAACAATCTGGTTACTGTCAATCCGGTATATGTTGAGTCATCAGATTTTGTTGATACAATTTACAATGAAACTGTAAGAAATGATAATGTGCCAGATGTGTATCTTATGTCATCAGAGAATTGCAATAAGGCATATCTTTTAGGTCTTATGCTTGAAAATGATTCTTACAAGGATGTATACAATGATAAAGTATATGGACAGGCTGCCCTTATAGCAAGCTCATATAATGAAAAGTTATATGGCTATCCGGTTACATTTAATATGCCGGTTATGGTGTATAACAGTAAGCTTGCAGGTGCAGTTGATACATTTGATGAGATAAAAGAATATAATGATAACTACGAAGTTACAGAAGATAATAAAAGTGTTCAGAGGATATTTAACTTTGATGCATCATCAATGTTTCTTAATTATACATTTACAGGAAGATACGTTAATATAGGCGGCAATAATGCTGAGGATTCAGGAGCATTTGCAATAGATGAGGTGCATTTTAAAAAGGCTTTAACTGAATATGTGAAGTTAAAGGACACTTATGCGATTGATAGATATAATTCATCATTGCAGTCGTGTGTATCACAGTTTGCAGAGGGAAAGCTTATATATACAATAGTTGATGCCGACAGCCTTTCAACAATTGATGCTTCAGGTGTTGAATATGGAATAATTCCAGTTCCAAAGCTTGCAGATGATTTAGAGTCAAAGGCAATGTCAGTTACTACGATGGCAATAGTAAATCCATACACATCAAATATTGCGGTATCCAAGGCAGTAGCAAGGGCAATATCATATGACTATGCAGAGGATTTGGAAAGTCTTAGCGGACATATGAGTGCAAGGGCAGACATAAGCTATAAATCAAAGACCCAGCAGAGCAATTACAATACACTGCACACAATATATGCTAACAGCATCGTAAAAGCCAAATATGTAGGCGTAGGCAACATATATACAAAATATGAGATTATGCTTCACCAGTTATGGGACGGAGTGGATTTTAACAGTGCATATAATGAGTTTTACAAAGAAATCTCCAATTATATGACACTATCAAGGCTTAATAATTAAATATGGAATAATACATTAGTGTGGATAAAAATGTAATTTACTCCAATATCAGTGAATAAAATCCTGCTATCAGTAAATACTTTATTAACAATAGAGATTGTTAAAGGAGGTTGTCTGATGGCAGGATTTATTGTTGCAATAATCTCAGGTGCGTTAATGAGCCTGCAAGGTGTACTTAATACGAATGTTACAAAAGCGAGCAGTATATGGGTGGCGGCAGGCTTCGTGCAGTTTACAGCACTTGCAACCTGCATTATAATGTGGCTGTTTAACGGAAGACCTGATATTAGTGGAATATTTCAGGTAGAGAATAAAATATCATTATTAGGCGGTGTGATAGGAGCATTCATAACCTTCACCGTAGTAAAAAGTGTATCCGACCTAGGTGTAGCCAAAGCCGAAGTCACAATAGTAGTAGCACAGGTAATAGTAGCCTATATAATAGAACTTATGGGCTTATTTGGAAGCAAAAAAGCCGACTTCTCGTGGCTCAAACTCTTAGCCCTGATAATAGCAATGGGCGGAGTATTTATGTTCTACAATACAGGGAAGAATTAGATGGAGAAGGAGATTAAGGTTGTATTGAAGTGAAAAGGTAGCTGTAGTAAGTGATGTTGGGAAAGAATTAAAGTTGTAAAACTGACGGTGAGGGGATATAATGTGCGTAAGCTACAAGCCGTGCCAGACAGAAAACTTAAAAGCTGCTGTGCTTGCACAAAGCTGCTTTTAAAATTTCTGTCTGATAGGGCGACAGCCCGACAGTCCAAGAAAGCCAGAGCTTTCTAGGACCTGCACGGCGAAACCAGTGGGAAATCAACTAAAGGCGATGTGCAAAGCACGAGCCAGCAAAAACAAACCATAAGCAGGCTAAGGAAAGCGAAGTGCGAAGCACGAGCCAGCAAAAACAAACCATAAGTAGGCTAAGTAAAGCGAAGTGCCAAAGCACGAGCCAAAAGTAAAGGCAATCTGCGGCAGTACATAATAAGCCAAGGCAAAGTAGAAGCGAAGTGCGAAGCACAAGCGCAATCTATGCCACCACTGCATTTCCCACCCCACCCCAAATAAAAGAGAGGACCTCAACCAATGACCAATTTATTTAAAATAACAGGCACAGTAACCCTGAAAAAAGGCGCCGGCCGTCAATTAAAATCCGGCGGTATGTGGGTATACGACAACGAAATAGACACATTTTCCGAAACCGTAGAAGACGGAGGCCTTATCGAACTCCATGATTTCGATGATTACTTTATGGGAATAGGCTTCGTAAACCGCCGTTCCAAAATAACAGTAAGAATGTTATCAAGACACGAGGGAGAGATTAACGAAGAATTTATCAAACAGCGTGTAAAAGATGCTGTTTCCTACAGAATGGATACTGTCGATACATCTTCCTGCCGGCTTATATTCGGAGAGGCAGATTTTCTTCCGGGTATAGTAATAGACAAGTTCTCAGATGTTCTTGTAGTAGAGTCACTTGCACTTGGAATTGACAGATTTAAACAGCTTATTGTCGATGACCTGAAAGAAATACTTAAAGAATATGGCATGCCAATAAGAGGCGTATATGAAAGAAGCGATGCCAAAGTAAGACAGCTTGAAGGAATGGAAAGAGTTAAAGGCTTTATCGGTGAAGAATTCGATACCAAAGTTATGATAACTGAAAATGGTGTTAAATATTATGTAGATGTTAAGGACGGTCAGAAGACAGGCTTTTTCCTTGACCAGAAATATAACAGGAGAGCTATCGGCGGCTTATGCAAGGGTGCGAAGGTTCTTGACTGCTTTACACATACAGGTTCATTTGCACTTAATGCAGGAATATCGGGAGCTTCAAGCGTATTAGGAGTAGATGCATCTGAACTTGCTGTTAATCAGGCGACAGAAAATGCCAAGCTTAACGGACTTGAGGATATTGTCCGATTCAAATGTGCAGATGTGTTTGACCTGCTTCCACAGCTTGAAAAGAGTGGCGAGAAGTTTGATGTTGTGATTCTTGATCCACCAGCATTTACCAAGTCAAGAAATTCCATTAAAAATGCAGTTAAGGGATACAGAGAGATTAATCTTAGGGGGATGAAGCTTGTCAAAGACGGCGGATACCTTGCAACCTGCTCTTGTTCACATTTTATGGATCCGGAATTGTTCACTAAGACAATTGGCGAAGCGGCAAGAAATGTACATAAAAGACTAAGACAGATAGAATACAGGACCCAGTCACCTGACCACCCAATTCTGTGGTCAGCCGATGAGTCCTTATACCTTAAATTCTATATTTTTCAGGTTGTTGACGAAAAGTAAGGCTTCTTTCGTAAAGGGCATCTTTTATTTCGTAAGGAACAAAAAGATGTCCAAGACCTGTTCCTAATTGTATGTTAGGCTTGTTAGCACCATGGTAATCAGAGCCGCCGGATAAGAGAAGATTATGTTCTTTGGCGATTTTGCGGATTTCCCTTTCATCGGCAGGTTTATAGGTTGAATAAATTGCTTCAATTCCATCAATTGAGGCACAGCATACGTGGTTAATAAGCTCATTCATCTGGGCTTTGCCAAGGTGGTAAAGAATTGGGTGTGCAAGCACAGCAACGCCGCCAGCCTGATGAATAATGCTTACAGCCTCAGAAGGGTCAACCTTATGCCTGTTCACAAAGCAGGGCTTTCCGGGACTTAAGTATCTGTCAAAGGCTTCGTTGCGGTCGCCTGTGTAATGATTCTTAACAAGATAATCAGCAAAATGTGCTCTTGTTATAACAGCATCAGGGTATAATTTTAACATTTGTTCATATGTAATATTAATACCGATTGAACAGAAGCGTTCACATATTGCAATATTACGGTTGATGCGTGACTCACGCTGTGTTTTAAGATAATCATTGATGGCATTGTTAGTGTAATCAATAAAAAGTCCTACGATATGGACTTCGGTATTATTAAAATTAGTGCTTAATTCAACACCGGGTATTAATTCCACCTCTGAATTACCAGCGGCTTTAAGGGCATCTGGTATTCCGTCAAGAGTATCGTGGTCGGTAAGGGCGATGGCACTAAGATTTTTAGAAGAAGCAATTGCTATAAGCTCTGAAGGAGTATTAGTTCCGTCAGAATATGTTGAGTGTACGTGCAAATCTACCTGTTTCATATTATAACCTCATTTCTGCGCACGATTTCTAAGCAGATAATAGAATTGTATTAAGTACGCAAGTAGATTATAACACTTTAAAAAAGTACGCAAAATCCTTAATCTTAATAAAATAATAAATTAACGAAAAAGTTTAATTTTATATAAAAGCAACAGGAGGAGTGATTATGCAAAGAGAATTAGTTATTGGTGGTTTTTACAGACATTTTAAGAATAAGCTGTATCAGGTAAGAGGCGTTGCGATACACTCAGAGACTAAGGAGAAAATGGTTGTGTATCAGGGGCTATACGGCTCATATGAGTTATATGTAAGACCATATGATATGTTTTTGAGCGAAGTTGACCATAATAAATATCCTGATGTAGAGCAGAAATACAGATTTGAACTTATAGATATTAATACAGGAAAAGCACTTGAGAAATCCGATGATACATCTGCTTATAATAAATCGATAGACAATGTTAATATGGTTTCAGCGGATAATACATATACAGTAGATAAGTCTGCCTGCGACATAGCAGGAAATAGATATACAGAGAATAAATCTATTGATTATAAGACAGAAAATGTCTCATCTGATAATGGGAATATTGCTGACACCTACAATTCAGATGAGAATACTGTACAGGACAGCAAGCTGATAAGATTTCTTGATGCATATGATTATAAAGAGAAGCTTGATATATTAACTTCTATGAGAAGTGAATTAAATGACGGGCTTATTGATATTATGGCGGAGTCCATTGAAGTTGCTGTGCCAGAGGGCGACATTAATGATAGATATAATTCACTTAGAAAATGTCTTCTTGCACATACCAAATATGAAGGATTAAGACTGCGTCAGTAGTGATAATTGTCAGAAAATTAACATAATATATGCGATAAAATGGATAATATTACAGAATTTTGTAAATTCACATAAAATGTGTATAAGTATGTTGATATTGTGGAAAAGTATGTGACTAATTACGATATTGATTGCATATGTTGTTAATAAATGTTATATTCTATAAGGTATGCACAGGAGAACTATACAATAAGAGATTGTGTGTGGAAAAGAGGATTAATAATGAATATAGTTGTATTAGCAGGTGGTACAAGCACTGAAAGAGATATATCAATTCTTACAAGTACCAAAGTGTGTGAGTCTTTAAGAAGAAATGGATACAATGCTAACATTGTGGATGTTTTTTTCGGTATAGATAGTGAAAATGTTGATAACTTTTTTAATAATGACAATGATTTGGAAAAGCTTTGCAAATATTTAAAGAACCAGACTCCTGATGTTGAGAAGGAACTTGAAGCAAGAAAAGCTTTGGGAAAAGGTTTCTTTGGAGATAATGTTCTTGAACTCTGCCAGAAAGCAGACATAGTATTTATGGGGCTTCACGGAAGCAATGGTGAGGACGGAAAGATACAGGCAGCATTTGAACTTATGGGAATTAAGTACACAGGAACTGATTATATAAGCAGTGCCATATCAATGAGCAAGGAGCTTACTAAAAAGGTTCTTGTTCCAGAGGGTATTCCAATGCCTAAGGGCATAGCACTCCACAAGGGACATAAGGTAGAATATGTTCCATTTCCTTGTGTGGTTAAGCCTTGTTGTGGTGGTTCAAGTGTAGGAGTATCTATTGTTAATAGCGAAGAAGAATTCAAGAGAGCCTTAACAGATGCATTCTCATATGAAGATAATATACTTGTAGAAGAATTCATTAAGGGAAGAGAATTCTCTGTAGGTGTACTTAATGGAAAGGCACTTCCAGTTATAGAGATAGAACCGCTTGACGGATTTTATGATTATAAGAATAAATATAAGGCAGGAGCAACTAAGGAGACTTGTCCAGCTAATCTTCCTAAGGAAATATCAGAGAAAATGCAAAGATGGGCAGAGAAAGCCTGTGAGACAGCTGGAGTTACTACATATGCAAGAGTAGATGAACTTCTTAATGAAGACGGAGATATATACTGCCTTGAAATTAATACACTTCCGGGAATGACAGGAACAAGCTTACTTCCACAGGAAGCTGCGGCTGTAGGAATGTCATATGATGAACTTACTAAGAAGATTATAGAAATATCTTTAGAAAAGTATAATTAATATTGAATGGAGATTATTATTTATGCGTGGAATGACATTAAGAGCTATAGCAGAAGCCTGCAATGGCGTATATTATGGCAGTGAAGATAACCTTGATAAAGAAGTGACAGACATAACAACTGACAGCCGTAAAGTGCGGAATGGCGGATTGTTTGTTGCCATATGTGGCGAGAGAACTGACGGACACCAATACATAGACAACTGCTTTAATGATGGAGCGTTGTGTGTTATATCAGAAAAAGAACTTGAAGGACAGACTAATTCTTATATAAAGGTTAAATCAAGTCTTCAGGCGTTAAAGGATATGGCACTTTTATACCGTAATAATCTTGATATCAAGGTTGTAGGTATAACAGGAAGTGTAGGTAAAACAAGCACTAAAGAAACAATCAGTTATGTGCTTAACAAGAAGTATAAAGTGTTAAAGACAGAAGGTAATTTCAATAATGAAATAGGACTTCCTCTTACAGTATTCCGCTTAAGAGATGATGATGAAGTTGCTGTTCTTGAAATGGGAATAAGTGATTTCGGAGAAATGGACAGATTATCAAAAATTGCCCAGCCAGATATAAGCGTAATAACTAATATAGGTCTGTGTCATCTTGAAAATCTTAAGACAAGAGATGGAATATTAAAGGCCAAGACAGAGATTTTCAATAATATGAAGCCTGACGGAATAGCGATACTTAACGGCGATGATGATAAGCTTATCACTGTAGATGAGGTTAATGGAAAGAAGCCTGAAAGATTTGGAATTAACTATAAAGACGGTGTGTATGCCAAGGATATAGAAAATCTTGGGCTTAGTGGAACTAAATTTGTAATATCAGGTCTTAATTGTGTAGATGGCTGTAAGGATTTTGAGGTTACTGTGCCGGTTCCTGGACATCATATGATATACAATGCACTTGCAGCAGCCTGTGTTGGTGCGGCATTAGAGCTTACTTCTGCACAGATAGCAGACGGAATAGCTGATTTAAAGACTATTTCAGGCAGAAATAACATTATCAAAACAAGTAAATATACATTAATAGATGACTGTTATAATGCTAATCCTGTATCTATGAAGGCTTCTGTTGATGTGCTTGATATGGCTATTGGCAGAAAAGTATGTATACTTGGTAATATGTATGAGCTTGGAGAAAATGAGAAAAATCTCCACTATGATGTTGGACAGTATATAGGTACTAAGAATATAGATGTTCTTATTACGATTGGTGATCTGGCAAGACATATCGCTATGGGAACAGACGATTATATGGAAACACATTTTGGTTCATATGATTGTGAGATACACAGCTTTGATGATATGGAAGAATTCAATATGGCATATTCGTCAATCCTTAAGGATAATGATAATATATTGATAAAGGCATCGCACGCAATGAAATTTGCTGATATTGTGGAGCTTTTAAGCAAGGATAATTAGATTAAGATTAAGCGTTTTGCAAATGCTTAAATATATACAGAAAGAAGAAAGGAGGCGTCTATGAAAAAGACTAAGAGTTTAATAATAAGTGCTATGATTATGGTATTCGCTTTGGCATTTACAGCTTGCGGAAGTAAGTCATCAAGTGTAGAGGGAAGCTGGAGTGGTAATGATAACGGATATGATGTTGTATTTAATTTCGAGGCAGATGGTCAGGGAACTATGCAGTTAAGCGGAATTCAGCTTAATATTACATATTCCGTTGATGGTGACAAAATAACTATCAACAAGTCAGTTCTTGGTGGAACACAGACAGACGAGTATACATTTAAGATTTCTAACAAGTCAAAGACACTTACATTATCTAACGATTCAGGTGAAATTGAACTTAAAAAGGGTGAATAACCAGATGCTAATAATCTAAAGAATGATTTATTATCCCTTCGGGCAGATATTGCCTGAAGGGATTTTTAGTGTAATATGAAAATCTGATAAAGATCCCTGTTACAAAAAAGTATTATGTAATGATAACGTGTAATCGTTCTAATATGTAGTTTACGATATGTAGTTTTCTGCAAGTGAATGTGCTATATATAAATAAAATGAAAGTTATATAAAATAAAAATATTTTTAAAATAATACTTTACAAATATATAATATAGTGATATAGTATCAATATGAAAAACGCGTTTTTAATATAATCTTAACTTCCATCAGGAAGTACATAAGATTTCTAGATAACACATATAAGTGTTATTCATTACCTGTCATATACAGGAGTTTCCCGTTAATTTAAAGTTTAATTGATTATAGAATATCAGAATTTAGGATTATTATAATCTGATATATTATAATCAATAGATATATTTATAGGAGGATATATATTTGCACGATATAATAGAGCATTATGGAAAAGTTGTTGTTGCACTTGCTGGTGTGCTTGCAGCCTTACTTTTAACAGCGGCGGTTGTGACAATAGTAAGTGGAAAGACAACAGGAGCGATAGAAGATATTGAGTATGAGTCACAGATATATGAAGCTATGAAATAATTAAGCAGGTGTGCAGTAAATGGGGTGGAATATGGATAAAGAAGATTTAAAAGACATTATTGAAAAGAATAAAGATGAATTATTCAGTGAGATAGCACAGGAAATAAATAATGATAATGTGACGGATATAGAATGGGATGGTTATAATCTTTGGATAACTGAGCTTGGCATTGGAAGTTATATTTCAGGCAAGGAATTAAGTGACAGATATGTGGAAAATGTATCAATAAAGCTTGCCAATATAATGGGTGTTTCATTTAACAGAAGCAGACCTATTCTTGAGGCCAATACAGAGAAGCTTAGAATTTCTATATGGCACGAATCAAGGTGTCACAAGAAAAGTATGGCTATAAGAAAGATACCAGAATATCTGAGATTTTCGCATAAGGATTTAGTTGAGTCAGATTATGCCCCTGAAAGCATTATTAATCTTTTGGAGAATAGTGTTACTGCACACCTTAGCATAGTTGTGGGAGGACAGCCACACGCAGGAAAGACAGAGCTTGTAAAGTATCTGTCAACGAAAATTCCGCATAATGAGAAGGCAGGAGTATATGAGGATAATCAGGAGATACATTATAGAAAGATTAATCCTAATAAAAAATGTGTTGAATTTTTTGTGGATGACAAGGTTACATACCAGGATATCATAAAGGCTGGGTTAAGACATAATATAGATTGGATTTTGCTGTCAGAGTCAAGAGGACCAGAAGTTGCACATCTGCTTAACAGTTTGTCTACAGGTTCATATTGTATGACAACTATGCATCTGGATGAGGTAAGGGATATGCCTGACAGAATGTACAATATGCTTGGCAACAGCAGTGTCAATGAAAGATTTATCAATAGTGTATACAAATATATAGATCTTGTTGTGCTTGTGGAATGTGACAAGCACGAGAAAAGGAGGATTAAGCAGATAGGTTTTCTTTCAAGGTGCAATTCTGTTAATCACTGCTGTGTAATATACGAAGACGGCACATTTACAGACGAAACTGTCCCGGAAGATATTCTTGATAAATTTAAAAGGAGAGGCATAAAGAACATATATGAAAAGGTTAATTAGATATTTTTCGGGGCGTTCAGTAATTAAAGATATATCAGCATATGGATATGATTTCTCAATGAAGAAATATATTTTAGCAATAACAACAGGATTTCTTGTGATATTCGGAATAAGTATGATATATGGCCTTAAGCCTGTATGTGTAATAATTACTGGTCTTGTGTCCATAAGCGTTATTCCGGGTATTATAAGAAAAAGGTACTACAATAATAACAGGCTTAAAAAGTTTATGGACGTTGATATATATCTCCATCAGATGGCGTATTCATTTATGAGAAATCCTAAGATATACACAGCTTTAGAAGATACAGGCAAGATAGCAGGCGGCACTCTTGGCAGGGTGATAGAGCAGGCTATGGACGAGCTTGAATATGGTATGGGAGAAGATGTATATGCTAATGCACTTTATATCATAGAGAAAGAGTATAATTGCAGCCGTATAAGGACACTTCATAAGTTTATTATTGGAATTGAAAAGAGAGGTGGAAGGTATAAGAATGCACTTAGAGTGCTTCTTGATGACTCTGACAGGTGGATTAAAGGAATATACAGGCAGGAGCTTGAAATCAAGAATGTAAAAAGGGATACAACCATAGGAGTTATTATAAGCATAGTGCTTTCAGGTCTTACAATATTTATGAGTGCCATGCTTAACCGATATAAAAGCGGACAGGGAAACATAGTTGATGACTGGCTGTATCAGGGGACAGCAGTGATATTCCTTGTGTTATGTATATTATTCTATGCTTTCACGAATAAACATTACGGATATGAAATTCTTAATGATAAAGATATTGATACTAACAGCAGGAAATATTATAAGCTTGTGTTTAAAACCAATGTATGGAATATAATTGAGAAGATAATTCCAGTTATAACAGTGCTTGGAATATTGGCAGGCCTGGCGTTTATTAATGGTTTTTATTTTATATTTGTATATCTTGTTATGGCAATGGCTGTAATGGTTATTTATCCGTTGATTAATAAAAAGTCTGCAATGAAAAAGCTTACTAACAATTTAAGACAGGCATTTTCTGACTGGTTAAGAAATGTTGCACTTAATCTTGAGAATATGCCATTGATTGCGGCAATTGAAGATACTTACGATGAAAGTCCGTATATAATTAAGAATTCACTTGATACTTTTATAAGGGACATAGAGGCAGACCCATCAGATATTAAGCCATATTATGAATTTCTGTCGGAGTATGGACAGACAGATATAATGTCGACAGTAAGAACATTATATTCAGTATCGGAATTGCCAGACAATCAGGTAGATGAAACTATTAATTCTTTAATACAGAGAAATAACGAGCTTATAAACAAGCAGTCAGAGATTGCTTATAAGGACAGGATAAGTTTGTTTAAATTTATGGAATACATACCTGTATTTCTTATGGCATTGAAAATGTCTGTTGATATGATGCTTGTTATAACACTGTATTTGTAATGTGTAATATTAATATTGTTAAAGATTGTGTCTGTCTATACATTAATAAGGTGGAAGAGAATATCATTAGTGACGAGTAGGTAAAGATTTGCTGCTGGTAATATTAAAGGTGGAGAAAGGCTTGGCATGGACTTTATATTAGAAAAATTAGGTGAGACGTGCATTGCTATAGTATTTATATTATCAATGATAAATATGTACGCAATGCTTGCTGATAAAATGCTTGGTGGTTGATATAGATATTTAATATAAATCAATAGTTTAATTGAAATACAATCTAAGAAATGAAAGGGGATAGTATAATGGAATATTTATTGGAAGAATATGGTGATGTAATTATATGTATTACAGGACTTGCAATAGCATTTACATTCTTAGGGATATGTATGAACAAATGCACTGTATTAGAGGGTACACAGCTTGCAAAGCTGTTCTACAGGTAGGTGCATAATGAAGATAATAGTAGAAGCTTCGGCATATCTTGTAATACTTTCTTTTATATGTCTGATATCGCTGGATTTTATTGCTGTTAATAAAAGTGTAAGCAAAGGCAGTGAGGTACAGCAGTATATAAAAGATGTAATCCAGATAAATGGCATAAGTTATGAACACAGGGATATTGATTATGATACTAATAAAAAGGTATGCGAGATAGCTGCACAATATGGGGCAGATGTAAGTTATGAATATTTCGATGCAGCCGCAGATTATGATTATTACCGCCTGAATATTAAATATCCTGTAAAGTCGAGATTGTTCGGACTTAATAAGCTGTGTGATTATAAGGCACTTGTAAGGGTTGAGATGGCGGTGTAGTACGTCCCGGCACAATAAGGATAAATCTGGATTTGCTCTACGAAATAAAGATGATGGGGATTGAATAAATACAAATATGGATTTGCCACGTTAAATTGAGATGTCGGCGCAATGTAATATAGATAAGGAGTGATATGAGATTAATAATAAGTAGTTCTGGAATGATGGTTATTATTATTCTGCTTGTGATTATACATAATTCGATTATCAGTGATAATTACTGTAATATGGAGATGAACAGCAGTATTAATGGGGCATTTGATTATGCTTTGGATAAAGTGTCAGATGGTTACATAACGGGTGAATATGATGATATTCCAGATGATGTATTTACAACACAGCTTATGAGAAGTTTCTGTAAGTCATTTAATGAGACTGTCAGTTCAGATGCAGAGTATACAGTTACGCTGTTATATGCGGACAGGACGGCAATGCTGTATGACATAGCAATTGAAGCAGAATACAGTTATGGATATAAGGGAAGAAAGAATAAATGTATATGCCAGAGGGCTGTAAAGTTAAATTGACAATATATATATATTCATTTATAATTCCACAATATGATTTCAATTGATTAATATATTAGGTCAATTGTGGAAAGGAGAGACCACATTAAAAGTGGCTGTTATATAATGGAAATTCAGATATTACATTGGTTTGAAACATTACATAACCCAATAACTAATCCAATATTTTATGTGATTACTACATTGGGGAATGCAGGCTGGTTCTGGATAGTATTAGCTGTGCTTATGCTTACAGTTCTTCCTAAGAAATATAAAAAAGCAGGGCTTACAATGGCAATAGCACTTATATTGTCGCTTATATTCTGTAATGGAATAATGAAGCATCTATGGGCAAGACCAAGAGCATTCTGGGTAGTTGGACAGAATTTTGTTGTTGGCAATGAATTCGAGAATTTATATGGAATATTTAATTCTATTCACGATTATTCGTTCCCATCAGGACATTCGTCAGCTTCGTTTGCTGCGGCAGTGTCAATATTTATGTGGAGAAAGAAGGAAGGAAGTGCGGCACTGGTACTTGCGGCACTTATAGCATTTTCTAGACTGTACTTTACAGTACATTATCCAACAGATGTGCTTGTCGGTACAATCACAGGTGCATTATATGGTGTAGCGGCTTATTTTATTGTTAAGGCACTTATGAATAAAGTCCCAAAGCTTAATGCTATATTTAATAAGCAGTAATAATGAAATAGTAATGATAATATAAATTGTAATTATGTTAAAAATAAAGGCTGTCCGATTATGATATGGCTAATCTTTACAGAACATTTTGTGTCAGGTAAAGAGGCATATCAATATTGGACAGCCTTTTGTGATAGTGCTTGTATTTTTTATGTATTTTTGTGAAAGCTATATTGACATTTGATTAAGATGTGCTAATATAAAATCACTTTTGTAAAATATATTTATAAAAGATATTTACAGAAGTGATTTTAAAATAGATAACAATTATTAAGTGGCAATATTATTGTCATAGAAATGAGGTTAAGGATGAACGAAGAAATGTGTGTTGAAAAGATGCCAATTACAGATGAATATCTTGAAAAGATGGACGCATATTGGAGAGCTGCCAATTACTTAGCAGCTGCCCAGCTTTATCTTTTAGATAATCCTCTCTTAAGAGAGCCTTTAAAGAAGGAACATATTAAGAAGAAAATCGTAGGTCACTGGGGTACAGTTCCGGGTCAGAATTTCGTTTACTGTCATATGAACAGAGCTATTAAGAAGTATGATCTTGATATGGTGCTTATATCTGGTCCTGGTCACGGCGGCAATTTCTTTGTAGCTAACTCATACCTTGAGGGAACATACAGCGAAGTATATCCGAATGTAAGTCAGGATATGAACGGATTAAAGAAGCTTTGCAAACAGTTCTCGTTCCCAGGAGGAATATCAAGCCACGTTGCGCCTGAGACACCAGGTTCAATTAATGAGGGTGGTGAGCTTGGTTATTCGATAGCACATGCATTTGGTTCGGTATTTGACAATCCGGATCTTATAACAACTTGTATTGTTGGTGATGGTGAAGCTGAGACAGGACCACTTGCTACAGCATGGCATTCTAATAAGTTCCTCAATCCTGTGACAGACGGAGCAGTGCTTCCAATATTACACCTTAATGGATATAAGATAAGCAACCCTACAATATTCTCACGTATATCACACGATGAGATAGAAAGTTTCTTCCACGGATGTGGCTGGAAACCATATTTTGTTGAGGGCAATGATCCAATGACAATGCATAGAAAGATGGCAGAGACATTAGATACTGTTATTGAGGAGATTAAGGAAATACAGAGAGAAGCAAGAGAAGAAGGTAAGACAGAAAGACCATTCTGGCCTATGATTGTACTTAGAACACCAAAGGGCTGGACAGGACCAAAGGTTGTTGATGGCAAGGAAATTGAGGGAACTTTCAGGGCACATCAGGTTCCAATTATGATGGATAGACCAGAACATTTACAGCAGCTTAATGATTGGCTTGAAAGCTATAAGCCAGAAGAATTGTTTGATGAAAATGGCAGATTAATTCCAGAGTTAAGAGCACTTGCACCAAAAGGAGATCACAGAATAAGTGCCAATCCTCACGCTAATGGTGGTAAGCTTTTAAGAGATTTAAGACTTCCAGATTTCAGGGATTACGGCGTTGACGTACCTTTCCCAGGAGCAAAAGATGGTCAGGATATGATTGAACTTGGAGGTTTTGTAAGAGATATATTCAAGTTAAATGAAGAAACTAAGAACTTCCGTATCTTTGGACCAGATGAAACAATGTCTAACAGATTAGGCAAAGTATTTGAGGAGACTAACAGGGATTGGAATAATGTTCTTAAGGATAATGATGAATTCCTTGCCAAGGACGGACGTGTAATGGATTCAATGCTTTCAGAGCATATGTGTGAAGGCTGGTTAGAAGGATATCTTCTTACAGGACGTCATGGCTTCTTTGCAAGCTATGAAGCATTTATCAGAATAGTAGACTCTATGGCGGCACAGCACGCTAAATGGTTAAAGGTATGTTCACAGCTTCCTTGGAGACAGTCAATTGCTTCACTTAACCTTATTCTTTCATCAAATGTATGGCAGCAGGATCATAACGGATTTACACATCAGGATCCAGGCTTCCTTGACCATATAGCTAATAAGAAGGCGGATGTGGTAAGAATGTATCTTCCACCAGATACTAACTGCTTGCTTTCTTGCTTTGACCATTGCATAAGAAGCCGTGATTATGTCAATGTGCTTGTTACATCTAAGCACCCAAGACCACAGTGGCTTACTATGGAACAGGCTGTTAAGCACTGTACACAGGGTGTTGGCATATGGGAATGGGCAAGTAATGACCAGGGAGAAGAACCAGATGTAGTAATTGCCGGCTGTGGTGAGACACCTACACTTGAAGCACTTGCGGCTGTTACAATATTAAGAGATAATATGCCAGATTTAAAGATTAGATTTATAAATGTAGTCGATTTATTCAAGTTACAGTCTAATACACAGCACCCTCACGGTCTGTCAGATACAGATTATGACGCTTTATTTACAAAGGATAAGCCGATTATATTTGCATTCCACGGCTATCCAACACTTATACACGAGCTTACATATTACAGACATAACAGAAATCTTCAGGTATTCGGTTATCAGGAGGAGGGTACGATTACAACTCCATTTGATATGAGAGTGCAGAACGAGATTGACCGTTATCATCTTGTACAGGCTGTTATCAATGCACTTCCACAGCTTGGCAACAAGGGTTCATATCTTCTCCAGAAGATGAGAGATACTTTAGTTGCGCATAAGCAGTATATAAGTGAGTATGGTATGGACCTTCCAGAGGTACAGGAATGGAAGTGGCATACACCAGATAATAAATAATTGTTATAAAACTAGTTAATGAATAATTGAGTGATTTATATAAAATATTTTATAAAAGCTGCTTAATGTATTGCAAAATATACAAAAAAATAATATTATATAAGTAACTTTTTGAAATGTATTTATTAAAAGTAAGGGGATACGTCATATAGCAGGATGTGTCCCCATACTTGTAGTAACGGGTGTTACAGAAATGGAGGATTTTACAATGAATAACAAACCATCTATTAAAATCGGAATTGTGGCAGTGAGCAGGGACTGTTTCCCAGAGAGCCTGTCAGTGAACAGAAGAAAAGCTTTAGTTGAGGCTTACAAGAACAAATATAATGCAGATGAAATATATGAATGTCCAATATGTATAGTCGAAAGCGAGATACATATGCAGCAGGCATTAGAAGATGTCAAGAAAGCTGGCTGTAATGCTTTATGTGTATATCTTGGTAATTTTGGACCAGAAATTGCAGAAACTATGCTTGCTAAATATTTTGACGGACCTAAGATGTTCGTTGCGGCAGCAGAAGAAACATCAGCTAATGGAGGCCTTGTAGGTAACAGAGGAGATGCTTATTGTGGTATGCTTAATGCAAGCTACAACCTGAAATTAAGAGGAGTTAAGGCATATATTCCGGAATATCCAGTAGGAACAGCAAGTGAATGTGCAGATATGATTCACGAATTCATACCGGTTGCAAAGGCTGTATATGCGTTAAATAATCTTAAGATTATAAGCTTTGGACCAAGACCTAATAATTTCCTCGCCTGCAATGCACCAATTAACCAGTTATACAATCTTGGCGTTGAGATAGAAGAGAATTCAGAGCTTGACCTTTTTGAAAGCTATAATAATCACGCAGGAGATGAGAGAATTCCAGCGGTTGTAAAGAGTATGGAGAAGGAATTAGGAGAAGGTAATAAGAAACCTGAGATACTTTCTAAGCTTGCACAGTATGAGCTTACACTTCTTGACTGGGTAGAAGCACATAAGGGTTCAAGAAAATATGTTGCAATCGCAGGAAAATGCTGGCCAGCATTCCAGACACAATTTGGCTTTGTTCCTTGCTATGTTAATTCACGTCTTACAGCTATGGGAATACCTGTATCCTGTGAGGTTGATATATACGGAGCTTTAAGTGAATTCATAGGAACAGTTGTAAGCAATGATGTTGTTACACTTCTTGATATTAATAATACAGTTCCATCAGATATATACGAAGAAGATATTAAGGGCAGATTCAATTATACAATTAAGGATACATTTATGGGCTTCCATTGTGGCAATACAGCAGCGTGCAAGCTTTCATTCTGTGAGATGAAGAACCAGATGATTATGGCACGTTCACTTCCAGAAGAAGTTACTAACGGAACACTTGAGGGAGATATTGTACCTGGTGATATTACATTTTTCAGGTTACAGAGTACTTCAGACAGCCAGTTAAGGGCGTATGTTGCACAGGGTGAAGTTCTTCCTGTAAGAACACGTTCATTTGGTGCTATAGGAATATTTGCAATTAATGAAATGGGAAGATTTTACAGACACGTGCTTGTTGAGAAGAATTATCCTCATCATGGGGCAGTAGCATTTGGACATTATGGAAAGGCTTTGTTTGATGTGTTTAAGTATCTTGGCGTTGAGGACATATCATATAACCAGCCGGCAGGCGTGCTTTATAAGTCAGAAAATCCTTTTGCATAGTTAAGATTATAACGTAAATATATAATAGTTTATAGAAATGGGGTGCGGTATGTATTATATAGGTGTTGACCTTGGAACATCTTCGGTTAAGCTGATATTGATGGAACCAACAGGTGATATTGTAAATACAGTATCTAAGACTTATCCTATAAGCTTTCCAAAGCCAGGCTGGTCAGAGCAAAATCCGACAGACTGGTATGATAAGGCCTGTGAGGGAATCAAAGAGCTTATAAAGGATATAGATAAGGACAAGGTTGCAGGAATAAGCTTCGGAGGTCAGATGCACGGTCTTGTTATTCTTGATGAGAATGATAATGTAATAAGACCGGCAATTCTTTGGAATGATGGAAGAACAACTAAGGAATGTGATTATCTTAATAATGAGATTGGAAAGGATAAGCTTACAGAATATACAGCGAATATAGCATTTGCTGGCTTTACGGCTCCTAAGCTTCTCTGGGTTAAGAATAATGAGCCTGACAATTTCAAAAAGATTGCTAAGATAATGCTTCCTAAAGATTATATAGCCTACAGGCTTACAGGAGTACATTGCACAGATGTATCGGATGCGTCAGGTATGCTTTTATTAGATGTTAAAAAGCGTGACTGGTCAGAAGAGATGATTAACATATGCAAAATTTCAAGAAAACAGCTTCCGGCTTTGTATGAAAGCTACGAAAAGGTTGGCTGTATTACTAAAGAAGCTGCTATGGAGCTTGGACTTCCAGACAATGTATGTGTAGCTGCTGGAGCAGGTGATAATGCTGCTGCGGCAGTAGGTACTGGAACTGTTGGGGACGGAATGTGCAATATTTCTCTTGGAACAAGCGGAACAATATTTATATCAAGCAGTAACTTTAGCGTTGATAATAATAATGCACTTCATTCCTTTGACCACGCGGACGGCTATTATCATCTTATGGGCTGTATGTTAAGTGCAGCTTCCTGCAATGGCTGGTGGATGGATAATATTTTAAAGGATACAGATTACAAAGAAGCACAGTCACATATAACTAAAGATATGCTTGGCAATAATCATGTATATTTTCTTCCATATCTTATGGGAGAGCGTTCACCACATAATGACCCGCTTGCAAGAGCAACATTTACAGGAATGACTATGGACAGCACAAGGACAGATATGACACAGGCGGTGCTTGAGGGTGTTGCATTTGCTATAAGGGACTCTTTTGAGATTGCCAGGTCGCTTGGAATTAACATCACAGAAACCAAGATGTGCGGTGGTGGTGCTAAGAGTGAGCTTTGGTGTACAATTATGGCTAATGTGCTGGGAATTAAAGTACATCTGTTAAAGTCAGAAGAGGGTCCGTCTATGGGAGCAGCTATGCTTGCTATGGTGGCGGCTGGTGAATATGAAAATGTTAAGCAGGCGGCAGACAGCATTGTTGGAATATGTAGGACAATCGAGCCGGAAAAAGACATTGCAGACAGGTATAATTCACGTTATAATACATTTAAAGACATATATCCTGCATTAAAAGGGGTATTTGAGAAAATGTAATTGATGTATCTGGCATAATAATAACAGATAGTGTATATGCAGAATGGAGGTTTTATGAAATTTTTTATTGATACGGCAAATGTTGATGATATCAGAAAAGCTAATGATATGGGTGTAATCTGCGGAGTTACAACTAATCCATCATTAATTGCCAAAGAAGGCAGAGATTTTAATGAAGTGATTAAAGAGATTACAAGTATTGTTGATGGACCTATAAGTGGTGAAGTTAAGGCAACTACAGTAGATGCGGAAGGAATGATTAAAGAGGGTCGTGAGATTGCTGCGATTCATCCTAATATGGTAGTTAAGATTCCTATGACAGTAGAAGGCCTTAAGGCGGTTAAGGTGCTTTCAGCAGAAGGAATAAAGTGTAATGTAACACTTATCTTTTCAGCTAATCAGGCACTTTTAGCAGCAAGAGCAGGTGCAGCATATGTATCCCCATTCCTTGGAAGACTTGATGATATATCACAGCCGGGTATCCAGCTTATTGAAGATATTGTTGGTATATTTTCTAATTATGATATCCAGACAGAGATTATATGTGCAAGTGTAAGAAATCCTATACATATAACAGACTGTGCACTTGCAGGAGCTGACATAGCAACTGTTCCTTATAAGGTTATTGAGCAGATGGTTCATCACCCATTAACAGATGCAGGTATTGAGAAGTTCCAGAAAGATTATAAGGCAGTATTTGGAGAATAAATGATTTCATCACAGAAAATAACAACGTCAGAGGTTAGAAAGTATAATAAGAACAGAATATTTAAGCTTATATATAACAGCAGTGCAATATCAAGGCAGGAGATTGCGGATACACTTGGATTGTCACTTCCGACAATCAACCAGAATATCAAGCTTTTAAAAGATTCAGGGCTTATAGTTATGGAGGGCAGTTTTGACTCAACAGGAGGAAGAAAAGCCCAGATGATTATGGTAAATGCTGATGCAAGATTCGCAATAAGCGTTAACGTCCGTGCTAATGAATTAAAGGTGGCACTTATAGATCTTAATGGAGAGATAAGAAGCCAGAAAAGTGTTGATATTGAATTCAGTCCGGAAAGTGATTATGGAGTTAAGGTATCAGAGCTTGTCGATGATATAATAGAGGAGAATAATATTAATACTGATAATATACTTGGCATAGGAATAACTATGCCGGGTATATTCAATAGTGATAATACAATGATAATTTCATCTCCACCACTTAACACAAGAGACTATAAGACTGATAACATTACAAGTCATCTTAAGTATGATTATACTGTACAGAACGATGCAAGAGCCAGTGCATTTGCTGATTACTGGTATTCCCATAAGAATGAAAATGCTCACATGGACGAGTCCTATCACGACAAATTCTATCTTATGATTAATGATGGAGTTGGTGGTGCGTGTGTAAGCAATGATAAGATTGTGCAGGGAGAGCATAACAGATATGGTGAATTTGGACATATGACTTTATATCCTGACGGAAGAAAATGTATGTGCGGAAAGAAGGGCTGTGTTGAAAGTTATCTTTCAGCAAGAAATCTTTCATCAGACCTTGGCATACAGATAGATGAATTCTTTAAGAAAGCATCTGAGGGTGATGCACAATGCGTCAAAGTTCTTGATGAATATCTTGATAATCTTACAACAGGAATTAATAATCTGTATGTTATATTTGACAGGGATATAGTAATTGGTGGATTTGTTTCAAGATATCTGTTAGAATATGAAGAGAATATAAGACAAAGACTTACCGATAAATATTCTTTTGATACAGATGGAAGATATTTTTCAATTTCAAGTTGTACATCAGAGAGAACGGATACAGGAGCGGCAATAATGTTTTTGTCTGAATTCATTAATAGTATTTAACAAGAGGGACAGAGGCGAGATGGATAAGAGCAGATTGTATAGGGTCATTAACAATTTAAGAAATACAATTACATTAGAACACTGCGTCATAAGATTTATTATGGCGTGGTGTTTTGTTAGTTTAGTTGAGAGTTTTATAATGAATAGCAGAAGGTATATGATAAACAGCCTGTCATACGTTAAAAATGTTGATATGGTTTCAGTTATTATATGCTCGCTGGTATTAACAATAGTATTATATGCCATATTTGAAAAGCTTCAGGATAATAACAGGCTTAAAGCCTGTATTCTTGAGGGAACTTTATTAACAGGAGTTGTATTGGTATATGCCTGCGTGTGTGTATATGAATATAATGATGTGTATTTTGTGGCTGGAATGACACTTGTTGTACTGGCGGCAGCTGTATATTCATATAGTTATGTGCACAAGATTTACAAGGGATATATTAGTGACAGCACCACTTATAATGCGGATATAAAAGATATAAGTAAAAGAATGTATATCACAGGTGTTGCGATAGTTACAGGTGTTATGACAGCATTTATAAGTATATGTATGGTGTTCCGTTATCTGTCATTTGGCTCACCTAATTTTGATATGGGACTTTTTTCGCAGATGTTTCACTATATGAAGACGACGGGCAGAATGTTAAATACAAGTGAGAGAGATCATCTTATGTCACATATGTGTGTGCATATATCACCAATGTTTTATACGATACTGCCATTTTATATGCTTGTATCATCACCGGTGACGCTTGAGGTTATGCAGGCAGTAGTCATTGCAATAGCAGTAATTCCACTTTGCAGGCTTGCTGAGTACAAAGGAATGTCAAGACGGGCTGCGTTAATAATATGTATAATATACTGTTTTTATCCGGTTATAAGCGGCGGATGCTTTTATGATATACACGAGAATATGTTTCTTCCAGTGCTTATATTTACATTTCTGCTATATATGGAAAAAGATAATATGACAGGAATATTAATATCTGCAATACTTATATGCCTTGTAAAGGAAGATGCACCGGTATTTCTTATGTTCATTGCACTTTATATGATAATAGGAAAGAGAATGTATAAAAAAGGATTTATTATACTGATATTATCCATAGTGTATTTTGTCATTGCCTGCAAGATAATTGAGATAATAGGAACGGGCATAATCTCTGACAGATTTAATAATATGATTGCGGAAGGTAATGGTAATATAACAGGAATAATAAAGACGGTTATTAATAATCCAGCGTATATAATTACGCAGATTATGGATAAAAGTAAGATTGCTTATATATTAAAGACACTTGGTGTTCTTTTGTTCATACCATTATGTACAAGAAAGTGGAGCAGATTTATTCTTCTTGGACCTTATATAATGTTTAACCTTATGTCCGATTATGAATATTTCCATAGCATATATTTTCACTATTCATTTGGTTCGGGTGCACTTCTTATATACCTTTTGATTATTAATATATGCGATATGGATGTGAAGAAGAAAATGTTAATGCTTCGTATGACAGCTATGGCAGTTGTTATATTTTTTATGGCATTCAATGTATCAAGGCTTGATAATGCGTTTAATTATGTGGACGAGAATAATAAAAGGGTGATTGATACTATGAATGAAGGGCTTGGTACAATTCCTGACGATGCAAGTGTTACAGCGACAACATTTTTATGTGCCAGTTTATCAAAGCATAAGATATTGTATGAATTATATTATACCGACAAACAGACAGAGTATATAGCTTTGGACTTAAGATACAGCGATACTTATTACAATGTCAGCAGTTACCTGAATTCATCACAGTATGAAACTGTATATTATGCAGAAAATGTAATCGCAGTATTCAAAAATAGAGCAACAGGCAATTGATTAAATTGTCAGATTTGTTATAATACATCTATATAATTATGTGAATTGGAGGACAAGTAAGATGATAGCAGAATCAATGAAAGCACTTGTTAAAGGAAGCTCAGTTATCAGAGCGATGTTCGAGGAAGGTAACAGGCTTGCTAAGATATATGGAGCAGAAAATGTATATGACTTTTCATTAGGTAATCCTAATGTGCCGGCTCCGGATGAAGTTAATGAGGCAATCAAGAATATAGTTGATGAGGAAGAGTCAGTTGTCCTTCACGGATATATGAGCAATTCAGGCTTTGAAGATGTAAGAGAAGCGATTGCACAGTCACTTAATAAGAGATTTGATACACATTTTAATTACACTAATATTGTTATGACAGTTGGTGCGGCAGGTGGTCTTAATACAATACTTAAGACAATTATCAATCCTGGTGATGAGGTGCTTACATTTGCACCATTCTTTGGAGAATATAGGAATTATGTAAGTAATTTCGGTGGAAAGCTTGTTGCAGTATCTCCAGATACAGCTACTTTCCAGCCAAAGTTTGATGAATTTGAGAAGCTTATTAACAAGAATACCAAGGCTGTAATTGTCAACAATCCTAACAACCCAACAGGAGTTGTGTATTCAGAAGATACAATAAAGAAGTTAGCTAAGATTATGGAAGACAAGCAGAAAGAATTAGGCATAGAGATATTCCTTATAGCTGATGAGCCATACAGAGAACTTGCTTATGATGGAGTAGAAGTTCCATATCTTACTAAATATTACAATAATACTATAGTTGGATATTCATACAGCAAGTCATTATCACTTCCAGGTGAGCGTATCGGATATCTTGTGATTCCAGATGAAGCAGCAGATTCAGATGATATGAAGTCAGCCGCTTCTGTAGCAACAAGAATATTAGGATTTGTTAATGCACCATCATTACAGCAGAAGGTCATTGCCAGATGTCTTGATGCCAAGGTTAATATCGAAGCTTATGATAAGAACAGAAAAGCACTTTACGAAGGACTTACAAAGCTTGGTTTTGAATGTATTAAGCCAGAAGGAGCGTTTTATCTCTTTGTCAAATCACCAACAGAAGATGAGAATATTTTCTGTGATACAGCTAAGAAGCACAATATACTTATTGTTCCTGGTTCATCATTTGGCTGTGCTGGTTTTGTAAGGATGGCTTACTGCGTATCATACGATACAATAATTAATTCACTCCCACATTTTGCAGAAGTTGCTAAAGAGATGGGTTTATAAAATCAATATGCGAAAAATGTACGCGGAAATGAGGATTATTAATGAAAGCTTGGGAGAGTAATATAAGAAAGGTTGAACCTTATGTTCCGGGCGAACAGCCTAAGGTTCAGGATGTTATTAAACTTAATACTAATGAGAATCCATATGGACCATCAGAAAATGTCAGAAAAGCAATGGAAGCAATAGATATAGACCGTTGCAGATTATATCCAGACCCTGATGTGACTAAGCTTGTTAAGAGCATTGCAGATTATTATGGAATGGATAATAATCAGGTATTTGTCGGTGTGGGCTCAGATGATGTGTTATCAATGTGTTTCCTTACATTTTTTAATGGAAAGAAGCCGGTATTATTCCCGGATATTACATATTCTTTTTATAGTGTATGGGCTGATCTGTACCGTATACCATATGAGAAGCAGAAGCTTGATGATAATATGAAGATTGTTCCAGAAGACTATTATAAAGAAAATGGCGGTGTAATCTTCCCTAATCCTAATGCTCCAACAGGTCTTTTAATGGATCTTGACAGTGTAAGGGATATTATTGAACATAATAAAGATGTTGTAGTTATAGTTGATGAAGCATATATTGATTTTGGAGGAGTATCAGCTAAGGATTTAGTGAATGAATATGATAATGTACTTGTTGTACAGACATTTTCTAAGTCACGTTCTATGGCGGGTATGAGAATTGGATATGCGTTTGGTTCAAAAGAACTTATAAAGGCACTTAATGATGTGAAATTCTCATTTAATTCATACACAATGAATATGACATCAATTGATATGGGTGTTGCTTCAATCAATGATAAGAAGTATTTTGAGGAATGTGTTGAAAGAATAACAGCTACAAGAGAAAGAACTAAGGAAGAACTTACAAAGCTTGGATTTACGTTCCCAGACTCTAAGGCTAACTTTATATTTGCTACACATAAGAGTGTTCCAGCTAAAGAAATATTTGAAAAGCTTAAGGATTTGAATATATTTGTAAGATATTTTGCACAGCCAGGAATTGATAATTATTTAAGAATTACAATAGGTACAGATGAGCAGATGGATAAGCTTATAAGTGCTTTATCTGAGATTGTTGGTTAGAGGAGACTTTATGGCAGTACCATTTGAGAATAGAAACTTCCATAAGGAAATGCTAAAGCTTGCAGGACAGCTTCAAAAAGAAGGAAAAGTACCAAGATTATTATTACATAGCTGTTGTGCACCTTGCAGTAGTAACTGTATTGAAGTTCTATCGAAGTATTTTATGGTTACAGTATTTTATTATAATCCGAATATATCAAGTGATGAGGAATATAAGAAAAGAGTTGCAGAGCAGATAAGATTTATAAAAGAATTTGATACCCCTAACAAAGTTGAATTCATCGAGGGTGATTACGAACCGGATGTATTCTTTAAGGAAGTTAAGGGTCTTGAGAAAGAGCCAGAAGGCGGTAAGCGTTGTTTTAAATGTTATGAATTAAGATTAAGAAAGACAGCAGAACTTGCCAAGGCAGAGGCGTATGATTATTTTACAACAACTCTTACAATCAGCCCATTAAAGAACAGTGTAAAGCTTAATGAGACAGGCTTAAAGCTTCAGGAAGAATATGGTGTTAATTACCTGCTTTCGGATTTTAAGAAGCAGGAAGGTTATAAGAGGTCTATTGAGCTGTCAAAGGAATATGGATTATACAGACAGAATTACTGCGGCTGTGTATATTCAAGACAGCAGATATTAATGAGCAAATAAATATATGCACAGTCAGGTGGTGCCACAGTGGCAACACCTATAATTAGTGACGAAGGGTTATATATTTTGACACCGGTGTCATATTATAGTATGTTATCATTAACCAGACAGAGTATAATAAGGAGGAATAATTATGGCTAAGAAGAAATCAGGCATTGTTAAGGCAGCAGTAGGTATTGGTGCGGTAGTAGTTGCTGGTAAAGTTGCATACGAGAAGTATAAGACAACTAAGAGCCGTTATACAAAGGAAGAACAGGATAGTGCAGATCTTGAGGTCCGCAAATATAATGCAATATGTGAGAAGAAGGTTGTTGAAGTAGAAGACGAGGAATTTGTTGGCTGTGAGATAAAGTCAGTAGCTTCTAATACAACTCTTGACCTTGGTCTTGCTGTATTTGAAAAAGATGTATACATTAATTTTGAAAGTGTATGCAGTAATGTCACAATCATTCTTCCAGAGGGTGTTAATGTGGCGTGTGACATAGAAAAGAGAATAGCAGGTGTTCATAATCTTGTAGAAAATGTTGATGAAGAAGGAATTCATACAGTATATGTAATTGGAAAAGCAACATTAAGCAAGGTTGATATTATTCCTGTTAATTTTTATGTGGACGACGATGATGTAGAAGATATATTAGCAGAAGATGATTTTGATGAAGAAGAAGCATTTCCAGAGTCAGGAGATGTAGACGTAAAAGTTATTAACAAGAGCGAGAAAGAGGCTGTGTCAGAAGAAACAGTTAAGTCAGAAGACGGCTTTAAGCCTGCAGATAACGCTGATACTACTGAGGACAACACAGAAACTATTAATCTTGAAGAAGTTAAGTAGTCAGGATAAAGCGTATGAAGTTCAGGGATAAAATGATTGAATATTTTGATAATATTCCAGAAGGTACGGTTGTAGTTGCTAATGCAATGTATGAACAGGGATTTACCAGGATGAGCCACGATGCTTTTTTCAGGTCTATAGAAAGACTGTGCGAGGATGGTTACATTTTAAGAGCTGGAAAAGGAATGTATATTAAGACATCTGATGGTGATAAGAACATAGAAGAATTACTGCTTAATTATTTCTTTGGAGATAATAACGACAGTGGAATGTTTATAGGCTACAGGCTGTATAACAAGTATATGATATCATCTTACAAGGGCGATAAGATAGAGCTGTATTCAACTGTGATAAGAACAAGAACCTGTGAGCTTGGCAATATAATAGTTAAAAGACCAGAGGTTGATCTGGATTTTGAGAATTCCAAAGTGCTTGAGGCTTTGGAGATTTTGCAGAATTATCATAATATCGAGAATTTAGATAAGCTGAAGTTTGCAAGGTATGCCAAGCAGTTTGCAGGCAGCTATAATGATGAGGCGGCTGTAAATGTGCTTTTACATATGAAATATAAGAAAAGCACGATAGCTTTTATGAAGAAGATACTTGATATGTATAAGACACAGAATAGTTTACAGCAGTTTTTAAGCTACGCTTCAGATTATAAAATTCCGGCTGTCCAGAGGATAGCAAGATAAATGTATGAATAAAAATACAAAAAAACGCTTTACAACAGTAAAGCGTATGTATATAATAACGCTTGAACAATAATAAAAAAGCAGAGTAGGAATATGTGCGTTAAGTGCCATTTGGACAGGGAGTTGCCATTTGGACGAAAAGTTTTCTTGCGATACATAATCCGCATCCCGCTGCTACATACTACGGCGAATAACCTCCTATGTAGAGCGAAGATTACTGCAAAGGAGGTTTTTTTATGTCAATTTTATTAAGAAATTTTGCATTTTCTGCAAAAGAATTCAAGAGCATTAAGTCAATAGTTGCCGCGGCATTATTGATAGCTCTGCACACAGTATTAGCTGTGTTTGTATCAATTCAGGTAACACCAACACTTAGAATTTCAGTATCCTTTCTTGCCAACTGTGCAATAGGATATATGTTTGGTCCAGTTATGGGCTTTGTGTGTGGTGGACTTGGAGATTTGATTCAGTTTGTTATTAAGCCTACAGGTGCATATTTTCCTGGCTGGACAATAAGTGCGGCATTAGCTGGATTTATATATGGTCTGTTCTTTTATGGCTGTAATATGAAGGTAGCTGAAAAGTATGATGAACAGGGTCAGAAGAAAGGTATATTAAGGATTATAGACTTTAAGTTCCTTTTAAGATGTGCAGCGGCACTTACAATTGATACATTACTTGTAAATGTATTACTTGGAACTTACTGGTGCAGTATAATGTATGGAAAGGGCTTCGCATTTTACTTATCAATACGTTTTGCTAAGAATATGATACAGCTTCCAATTAACATTATACTGACATATTATGTATTAGGATTTATTAAATACATTAATAATAAAATTTATGAATAAAAATATGTTGATAAAAGAATATTAATGGACAGTACATCAGCACGGAAAGGAAGAAAGTTATGTCAAAGATAATGATAGCATCAGATATTCACGGTTCTGCATATTATTGCAGATTAATGTTAGACAGATTCAAGGAGGAGAACGCAGAAAGATTAGTTCTTCTTGGAGATATACTCTATCACGGACCAAGAAATGATCTTCCTAAAGAATATGCTCCCAAAGAAGTTATCGCAATGCTTAATCCCCTGCGCAATAAGATAATATGTGTAAGAGGTAATTGTGATACAGAGGTAGATCAGATGGTGCTTGATTTTAATGTGTTATGTGAACAGGCATATGTTAATTTTAATGGCCGTTCAATAGTATTAGCACACGGACACAAGCTTGATGAAAAGAATATTCCGGCGTTAAATGATGGCGATATCCTTTTATGCGGACATACACACGTTCCAAAGTGTGAAAAGAGAGATGGATATATATATATGAACCCAGGTTCAGTATCTATCCCTAAGGAGAACTCAGCTCACAGCTATATGATACTTGATGATAAGTTCTACTGGAAAGACCTTGATGGTAATGTATATATGGAACAGAAATATTAAACTATAACAGCCTTTTAATAATTCTTTATATATTTTTAATTGCTTTTGCAAAAGTATATGATAGAGTATTATTTGATGATAATTATTGAGAAATGTGAAAGGCTGGATTGTTTATGAATGGTTTCAAGGATAAATTTGCAAGATTTATGTATGGAAGATATGGCATGGATCAATTGTCAAGAAATTTATCTTTAATATGTCTTGTGTTACTGGTTATAACAATGTTTAGCAGAAGCAATGTATTATATGCCATAGCACTTGCAGGAATAATATATACATATTTTAGGGTATTTTCGCGTAATATATCTAAAAGAAGCAAAGAGAATGAGAAATACCTGTCTTTCCATTATAAAGTAGTGGGAAAGATTAACAGAATTAAATATATAATTAAAGACAATAAGACACATAAGATATTTAAGTGTCCAAGTTGTTCACAGAAGATAAGGGTGCCTAGAGGAAAAGGCAGGATAAGTATTAAATGTCCAAAGTGCAGAATAGAATTTATTAAGAAGACCTGATTTAAAGTGTAAAGACTTGAATCAGGTCTTTACTTATATTCTGGTGAATATAATTAATGGAATATAGTGAAAGAATTGCCAGCGGCATTATTGTAGAAGAAAAATGGCAATTATTTATCTATTGTAATGCCGGACGATTTGAATATGAACCAGAAGCTTGAAAATATATTGAATGTATCTTTAGATGCCACAGAAGACGAATTAAGAAAAGCTGACAGCCTTAGTACAGGTTATAACTGGCGTGATAATACATGGGAGATAATAGTTAAATATTCAGGAAGTCTTGAGAGTATACGAAACAGATATAACGTATATATCAAAGAGCTTCTTAATTATTATGCAATTATAGTGGCTGATAAAGCTACAATAGAACTTATATCGCAGGAAGATGTCATAGATTATGTGGAAAAGCCTAAGAGTCTTTATTATCAGATAGAACGCACCAAGACAGCTGCATGCGTAGGAAATGTGAGGGCAGGTGGGGGCATTTTATCAGGAAAAGGTGTTATTGTCGGAGTGATTGATACAGGGATAGATATATTTGATAATGCTTTCAGGAATTCTGATGGGACTACAAGGATACTTAACATATATGACCAGACGACAGGGGAGAAATACGATAAACAGTCGATTGACGAGTATATAAAGCTTAATGAGGATTTATCAGGTGGTACATTTTCTTATGATAATGCTCCAGGGGTTGATAACATAATGCATGGAACGGATGTTTCGTATATAGCGGCAGGCAGTTTGGGCGTTGCTTACGAGGCTGATATTATAGCAGTTAAAATGGGATATTCTATTAATAACCAGTTTCCAAGGACAACAAGCCTTATGGATGCAATTGATTATGTTATAAGAAAAGCAATTGAATACAGAAAGCCTGTGGCAGTAAATATAAGCTATGGCTGTAATTATGGTGCACATAATGGTAATACGCTGTTAGAGAGCTTTATTGATGATATATCCAAAAGCTACAGGTGTGTTATATGTGTAGGGAGTGGCAATGAAGCAGATAAAGCGATACATTTTGGGGGGATTATTAATACCGGACAGGTACAGACAGCGTATCTTAGTGTTGGTGAATATCAGAGTGCTATGGATATCCAGATATGGAAGAATTACTGGGATACAATTGATGTAATGCTAATCAATCCGCGTGGCGAACAGATTGGAATAATAACTGAGGGGAAAATCAACAGGTATGAAACTTACAATACTGAGATTATAACATTGTTTGGTGAACCATCCCCATATAATATATATCAGGAAATATATATTAATCTGATTCCAAAGACTGATTATATATTATCGGGTATATGGCAGATAGTGCTGATGGCAGGAAATATAAGAGCAGGTGAATATAATATATGGCTTCCTTCAAGTCAGGCACTTGGTAATGCTACATCATTTAATAATCCTACAGCTGATGGAACGATTACGATACCTGCAACGGCAAGAAACTGTATAGCAGTTGGGGCGTATAATGCATACACCAATTCTTATGCAGCATTTTCGGGACGGGGATTTGATAATAGTATAAGAAATGTTAATGCAGGAGTTAAGCCGGATATCACAGCACCAGGTGTCGATATAAGTATTGCAAGGCAGAGAGGAAATGATATTATATATAGAAATGTTACAGGCACATCTTATGCAGTTCCGGTTGTTACAGGTGCGGCTGCACTTCTTATGCAGTGGGGAATAGTCATGGGCAATGACAGGTTTATGTATGGCGAGAAATTAAAGGCAGCTCTTATTGATGGTTCTAAGCCAGTAGGACTTGCGGGGATTACAGGAAACGATAATCATCCAGACCCGCGTACAGGGTGGGGAGCGGTGTGTCTTATGAATACGCTTAATAAAATTTTATAAATTATCTTGAAATTCATATAAACATTGTGGTATAGTATGTTTATGGAATGAGAAATATAATAAGTTCATTATACTTAAGGCTGTTATATTTAAGAATGGAGGATTTAGATGAAGATATCAACAAAAGGCAGATATGCATTAAGGGTTATGATAGATTTAGCAGAACACGATAATGGCGAATATATAACACTTATGGATATAGCTGAAAGACAAGGAATTTCAGAGAAATATTTAGAATCAATTGTTTCTTTATTAAGCAAGAATGATTTTCTTATATCATTAAGAGGAAAGGGTGGTGGATATAAGCTTTCAAGGCGTCCAGAGGAATACACAGTATTAAGTGTATTACAGTGTACAGAAGGTTCTTTAGCACCTGTTGCCTGTCTTGAGAGAAAGCCTAATAAGTGTCCTAAGCTTGAAGAGTGCAAGACAATTACTATGTGGGAGAATTTTGAGAAGACAATCAATGATTACTTTAACAAGATAACAATAGCAGACCTTATTAATTCTGGTAATGGAATTGATAACTATGTTATTTAATATATATGCCAGAATGTCACTTGAGTGCCAGTCTGGCATATTTTATGTAATAGCAGGCTTTATCTGTTATAGATAATAAATGTCTTGAGGTATTTATTATCTTTCGGACAGGGCTTATCTATGGGGAAAAAAAGCCACCAGCACCGCCGCAGGCACAGCATATGCCAATACATTTTGCAGCAGAAGCAATATCAAAGCCAGAACCCTGATTAATGGCAACAGAGATAACACATAAAATGCAGAAGTATATAATACCATAGAGTATTCCCCATATAAGACGATTGCATTTTCTTATGTGTCCTAATATAAGTCCACCGGCAAATGTGCTGATACCATAGGCGGCAGTAATACATATGCTTATTATGTTATTGCTAAGTGACATTTTATACATACATATAGATATAATTATCAGTAAAGCAATTGTTATAATATAACCAGCTATTAAGGTCTTTAGTATTCCAATTAATTTGTTCATACAGCATTTCCAATCTATATATATTCTTTACAAGCTTATGTCCATATATTTGATAATATTCATTCAACTTGACATCTGTATTATTAATACTGTAATATATTAAAATATAACACACAAATTAAAGTGTTGTATATAAATATTATTTTATAAAAAGAATGGAGGAATAATTCCTTGGATACGGACAGTTATATTCAACTTATAACTATTATTATTTTATTATTTCTTTCGGCATTTTTCTCGTCAGCTGAGACATCATTTATGACTGTAAGCAAGATGAAAATTCGTTCGCTTATGGATGAGGGCAACAAACGTGCAGCTTTAGTTGCTAAGATTATAGATGATTCTGGAAAGCTGCTAAGTGCCGTACTTATAGGTAATAACATTGTTAATATTTCCTGCTCAGCACTTGTTACTACATTTACAATAAAGGTATGGGGAAGCTATGCGACAGGAATAGCAACTGGTGTTCTTACACTTTTCGTTCTTTTATTCGGAGAAATAACCCCAAAGAATCTTGCTACATATTATTCTGTTAAGCTTACATTATTATATGCACCAATTATATATGGTCTTATGGTTATATTGACACCAGTGATATTTATAGTTGATCATCTTGCTGGCGGAGTATTAAGAATATTTGGTATTAAATCTAATGATAAGAATTCAACTATTACTGAGGAAGAGCTTCGTACAATAGTAAAGGTAAGCCATGAAGAAGGAATTATCGAGAAAGATGAAAGACAGATTATTGATAACCTGTTTGACTTTGGAGATACAAGCGTTAAAGACGTTATGATTCCAAGAATTGATATGACAGTTGCAGATGTTAATTCATCTTATGAAGATATAATTACATTATTTAAAAGTACAATGTATACAAGAATACCGATATACGAGAATGATTCAGATAATGTAATCGGTATACTTAATATTAAAGATTTGATAGTCGGTGATAAAAAAGACGAAACCTTTAATATAAGAGATATAATGAGAAAACCATTTTTTACATACGAACATAAGAATACATCTGAGCTGTTTAAAGAAATGCAGCTTAACAGATACAGTATTGCAATTGTTCTTGATGAATACGGACAGATAGCTGGTATGATAACAACTGAGGATTTGCTTGAGGAAATTGTTGGTGAAATCAGAGATGAGTATGATACAGATGAGAAAGACGATATGACTAAGATAAGGGATAATACATATCGAATTAATGCATCGTGCAAGCTTGATGACATTAATAGTGAGCTTGGAACTAAGTTGTACTCACAGGATAATGACTCGCTTGGTGGATTTATATCAGAAAAGCTTGACAGAATACCTAAAGCCGGTGATAAGCTGACAATTGATAATGTATGGCTGTTTGTTGAACGTTCTTCGGTAAACAGGGCAGAGTCAGTTATATTAAAGATACAGCCGGATAATAAAGACACTAATGACAGATAATATAATGAACACCAAAGTGTTAATCTTAAAAGCTCTTTGTGGAACTTTATATGCACTGAAAGGCTGCACAAGAATTGCTGGATATTATAACAAAGTCAGAAAATATCATATCAGAGGCTTAGTACACTGATATGAATATAATTAATATACTTATAGAAGAATGTGATTAAGTAAATGCTTAGTCACATTTTTTGTTGTATATTTTTGTTTCATATTTTGTTGTGTATTCAAGCATTATATAAAAAATGATGCAACATTTTATTTCAAAATGTTGCATCCATTATTAATATCTTAATTCTTATTTACATATTCTATATCGTCTATTTTTCATATTACTTTACCCCTTTTTATAAAAAAATTGACTTTTTTAGAAACTTTTTAAAGATTAACTTTTAAAAATACAGAATCTTTATCGTCCTGCTTAATTCCTAAGTATCTTTTAGTTATCTCATAAGATGAATGGTTATAGATATCCATAAGAATTGCAGGTGGCGTCCCACATTTCCAAGCATAATACCCGAAGGTTTTACGCATTGAATGGCAGCTTATTCCGTTTTCAAGATTAAGAATATCAGCCGCGTGTTTGATAATACGGAATGCCTGCGAACGGCTTAATGCAGTATTATCGTATCTCCCTGGAAATATATACCCCTCCCCTGTTACGTCATCAAGGCTCTCCATATACCTAGATAACCCTTTTCTTGTGCTTTTGTTAATTGCTATCCGTGTCTCCTTACCAGTCTTTTTCTCGGTTGTTACGAGATGCTTCCTAAAATGTTTTTCCTTGATGTCATAGATATCTTTCCATCGTAATTCGAGCAAATCACTAATTCTTAATGCTGAATTTACCCCTAAACATATAAGGGCATAGTTTCTTAAGTTGGGCTCATTATCCAGATAAAATCTGCGAAATGCTTCCAGCTCATCAATATTTCTTATCGGTTGTGCTGTGCTCATATTTATACCTCCATTCACCATATAGCATACAACATTTGATGCAACATTTTGAAATAATTTGTTGCATAGACAAGGAGGTTAATGTGCTTAAGCTCACAATCAAACCCGGCGAGTACATCAACATCGGCGATGATGTAAGGGTTATCTATTCAGGAGGCTCAGAAGGGAATATCCATCTTTTAATAGATGCCCCAAGGGAACTCAATATTGTAAGAAGCAAGGTTCTTGCAAGAAATACCGCCAATTCGGACAAAAAAGAGTCCCGCTATATATCTCCATATTATGCGGAACGCGGACTTTCTCCGGAAACACTTTCTAAAATCCGCAGGCTTATAAGGGAAGATAAGAAGATGAATAAGCAGGTTGTAGATAGGAAAGAGGACATCAGTCAGGATAATATACAGGGTTAGCATGGTAACGCTGTTTATTATATATGCGTATTAACTGTTAAGGCTGATGCCAACAGTTCTAATACATTCCCGGTAAGGGAGTTGGGAACGGATTCCCAAACAAATATTATATTTACACGGAGGTACATACTATGGTAGTACAACACAATATGTCAGCTATGAATGCTAACAGAATGTTAAGCGGAGTTTCATCTGCACAGTCAAAGTCAACAGAGAAGTTATCATCAGGTTACAGAATTAACCGTGCAGCAGATGATGCAGCAGGACTTTCTATCTCAGAGAAGATGAGAGGACAGATCAGAGGTCTTAATCAGGCTTCAACTAATGCTCAGGATGGTATCTCACTTATCCAGACAGCTGAAGGTGCTTTAAATGAATCACATTCAATTCTTCAGAGAATGAGAGAGCTTTCAGTACAGGCAGCTAACGGAACAGAGACAGATGACGATAGAGAAGCAGTTCAGAACGAAATTGAACAGCTTCAGAGCGAGTTAACAAGAATTTCTGATACAACAGAATTCAACACTATGAAGTTACTTGATGGTTCTCAGTCAGGAAGCAAAGTGGAGGCTTCTGTAAGCAAGAGCTCTGCTAATCTTCTTACAACTGAAAAAGCAACAACAGGTGAATCAACGGCTGCTGCGATTACACCGGCCGGTGACGGAAAAGAGTCTTCTTATTCAGTAACCGTTATGGATAAAAATGGTAATGCATCTACAACAACTGTTAAGTTTACAGGTGGAGCAGATGAAAATGCAGATGGAGCCTCTATAGTAAAAGCATTAAAGGAAACTGATTTAGCTGATACATTTGATATATCATATGATACAACAAATAAGCAGATTAAATTTACATCTAAAGAGGAAGGTGTATCATCTAATGTTGTATTAACACAGCAGGGTACTGCCGCAGCAAAAGCAGCGACAGTAATTGCAGGTACAGATGCTTACTCTAAGTTGAGTAAAGATTATAAGGCATATGATGGAACAGGTAATATTGAAGATGCAATCTTTACTGTTAATGGACAGAAATTCGCATATGTAACAGATGCAACTAAATTAGGTGATGATTATAAGGATGTTAATTATATTGAAACAGCTGCTGCTACAATAAAACCTGCAGAAGCAGATTCTATGGCTAAGTTAATCAACTCAAAGACTGGTATTAGTGCTGAAGCAGATGCGAATGGAAATATTAGCTTAAAGGCTGGTACATCTAATACAGGTAACGGTATTACACTTCAGATTGGTGCTAACGAAGGTCAGACAATGAGCTTTACACTTGATGATATGAGTGCTGATGCACTTGGTGTTGGTGGAAAGTCAGTAGACTTAAGTTCTCAGGATTCAGCTAAGACAGCTACAACAGCTATTGATGCAGCTATCAAGAAGGTATCTGCTTCAAGAGGTAAGATGGGTGCTGTTCAGAACAGACTTGAGCATACAATCAATAACCTTGATACAGCTTCTGAGAACCTTCAGACAGCTGAGTCACGTATCCGTGATACAGATATGGCAGAAGAAATGGTTAACTACAGCAAGAACAACATTCTTGCACAGGCTGGACAGTCTATGCTTGCACAGGCTAATCAGTCTAACCAGGGTGTTCTTACACTTCTTCAGTAATCAATTAGCGTATTACTACTAGGTTAATCAAGCAAAATAAAAAAGCCTGAATAATCAAAATTAGATTATTAAAAATTACATAAAAACAACCCCGCAATATGTTCCATGCACATATGTTGGGGTTGTTTTTGTATTAATAATTCTTTACAGCGTTGACAGCTTCATCTTTGGATAGTTGGTAATCTTCAATGAGTTTATTAACAGTGTCATCATCTGATAGGTTCATATCTTTGCATAATTTGATAAAAGCGTTGATACCTTTGGTAAGTTCGAGTTGCTTGCCCTCATTAAATCCAATTTGTCTACCTTGAGCCAATCCGAGCTGTTTACCCTCAGCGATACCCAATTGCCGTCCTTCTTCCTTAACGATTTCAAGATGACCTTCTTCGTCATATTCATAAATGCTCACAGTAATCACTTCCTCCCTGTGATTTCTAAAAAATTCAGACAATACATTTTCAGCTATACATTCATCAACTGCCTCAGTAACAGCAGTGCGGATATCAATCTTCTCAACATCGGTCTTAACACGCACTTTATTAACAAATATCATATAGTCCTTAAGCGTTTCGCATTTAGAAAGAAATTCAGAACTATATGTATGTATATTAGAATTGCTAACAGAATTATCATTAATATTAGAATTAAAAGTACGGGATTTATTACCCGCATTATTATCAGTGTTAATATTAATAACCCTTACCATAAGCTCCAACTCCGGACAATCTATGTTCTTCTCATACATATCCGATAATCGAAGAATACTTTCTGCTTCAAGCGGCTGCTTTCCATTATAAAATGTAACGAAATGCGGTACTGGAATTTTAAGCGTTGTACTCCTGTGCAAATCACTATTGTTATACATCTGTCTGTATACATCAGATAAATAGTGCAGAAATCGCAACGGCATATTAGGATTACGGCTTGACTGCTGTTCAAACATATACAAATCCTGCCCGAACACAAATGAAGCATCGTTTTTATACTTCATATATACGCCACCTTTAAGGGTGGTAACAGTTAAATCGTTTACATTAGTGTAATTTGTGTCATTTAATCCATTATAAAGGTCAAGCAGATTATTCTTATCCCTATATAAAAGACAGAATACATTGTCTTTATATTGCCTTATTTCAGTTGATTGTCTGATTGCACCAGCATTTATACTGTTATTTTGTGGGTGTAAAGCTTGCTTAGTATTGTTAGTATAATTATTTAATTTTCTCATAAGTTCTCCAATCTTGGTAAATAATGTTAGATATCATATTTAGTTCAATAAAACACAATTACTTTAAATTGAAGAATTCATATCTTTATATTATCATTAGTAAATATGTATGACAAGCATATTAAAAATGTTGCATTATAAGTGGTTGTTTTATTGATTGTTAAATATGATAGCTGGATATTTGATATAGATATTTATAAATAGTCTATGTAGCATTAATATTTAATATATAAAATGTTATAAGATTATCTGTAAATAAAGATTATTTACATACAACACCCAATATTTATAACTGAATTATATTGAGTGTTGTACCTAGGTTAAAGTGTTATATACACAAGTAGTTAATGGTTCTTTAAGGCTTTGACAGCTTCATCTTTGGATAGCTGGTAATCTTCAATCAGTTTATTAACGATGTCATCATCTGATAGGTTCATATCTTTACATAGTTTTATAAAAGCATTGATACCTTTATTTAAGCCTTCTGCAAGTCCAAGTTGTCTACCCTCAGCGATACCCAATTGCCTGCCTTCTTCCTTAACGATTTCAAGATGACCTTCCTCATCGTATTCATAAATGCTTACAGCAATCACTTCCTCCCTGTGATTTCTAAAAAATTCCGACAATACATTCTCAGCAATACACTCATCAACCGCTTCGGTAACAGCAGTACGGATATCAAGCCTTTCAACATCTGTCTTAACACGCACTTTATTAACGAATGACATATAGTCCTTAAGAGTTTCGCATTTAGAAAGAAATTCAGAGCTGTATGTAAATGAATTAGTGTTATCTGAACTGACTTTATTATTAGAATTATGAAACTCATCTGATTGATTAGTACCATTAATAATATGGTTCTTTTCAGTGTCCAATAATTTTTTATTAATAATAGCTCCCGTGTTAATATTAATAACCCTTACCATAAGCTCTAACTCTGGACAGTCAATTTCCTTCTCATACATATCAGATAATCGAAGAATACTCTCTGCTTCAAGCGGCTGTTTACCGTTATAAAATGTAACAAAATGTGGTACTGGAATTTTAAGCGTTGTACTCCTGTGCAAATCACTATTGTTGTACATCTGCCTGTACACGTCAGATAAATAATGTAGAAATCGCAACGGCATATTAGGGTTACGGCTTGACTGCTGTTCAAACATATACAAATCCTGCCCGAACACAAATGAAGCATCGTTTTTATACTTCATATACACGCCACCTTTAAGGGTGGTAACAGTTAAATCGTCTACATTAGTGTAATTCGTGTCATTATGTCTATATTCTATCATTGGGAAAAAGTTATGACAAGAAGAACAATATTGTTATTTGTGCTGGCTATGCACTAGATAATTAAGACTAATGATATATCATTATAATAAAATATTACGCGTAATATATATTATATATAACATACATACAATACAAATGCAATACTAAAAAGATGAAAAATAAAAAAAGGAAATTATCTGTTTTTGTTGAATATTTAAAAAGTAGGCAGTTTTTTGGCGTTTGTATGCGTGATTATGTATTGCGCAGAAATGAGGGTGAAGTATGAATATCAGAGAACAGCAGGAGAGCAGAGAACACGAGTATATGAGTCCATATGCCAGTTTCAGTGATGAATCAAGGGGCAGGGATAAGCCAGAGCCACAGTGCGATATGCGCACGATTTATCAAAGGGACAGGGATAGAATATTACATAGTAAGTCATTTAGAAGACTGAAGCATAAGACACAGGTATTTCTTGCACCAGAGGGAGATCATTACAGGACAAGACTTACCCATACGCTGGAGGTTGCCCAGATAGCAAGAAGCATTTCAAGAGCGTTAAGACTTAACGAAGATTTGACAGAAGCTATTGCACTGGGACATGATCTGGGGCATACGCCATTTGGACACGCAGGTGAGAGAACGCTTAATGAGATATGTCCGTTAGGGTTCAGTCATTACAGGCAGAGCATAAGAGTTGTTGAATTCTTGGAAAAAGATGGAGCAGGACTTAATCTTACGTGGGAAGTAAGAGATGGCATTGTTAATCATAGAACAGCAGGCCGCCCATCAACGCTGGAAGGCAAGGTAGTAAGGCTTTCCGATAAGATTGCATACATCAACCACGATATAGATGATGCCATAAGGGCAAGGATATTTTCCGAGGACTATATACCTAAGGAATATACAGACGTGTTGGGAACAACTACCAAGAGCAGGCTTAATACGCTTATAAGCGATATAATAAAGTGCAGTATTGACAAGGATGATATTATAATGTCTGATACGGTACATAAGGCGATGACAGATTTAAGGCAGTTTATGTTTGACAAATTGTATACCAATCCAGCCGCAAAGAGCGAGGAAGTTAAGGTGTGCAAGCTCATAACAGAACTTTATAATTATTATATTGATAATATTGAGGAGCTTCCTGACAATTACAAACGCTTCATATATGAAAGAGGCGAGAAGCCAGAGCGGGTTGTATGCGATTATATAGCAGGAATGAGCGACCAGTATTCTATAAGCAGGTTTGAGAATATATTTGTTCCTAAAGCCTGGAAAGGCTAGAAAGAAGAGTTAATAATGTATTCAAGTGAAGTAATAGAAGAGGTAATATCAAGAAATGATATAGTTGATGTTATTTCAGGATATATAAAACTTAAGAAAAATGGCAGTTCATATGTAGGGCTTTGTCCATTCCATAATGAGAAGTCACCGTCATTTTCTGTGTCTGGCACGAAGCAGATGTATCACTGCTTTGGCTGTGGAGTTGGAGGAAATGTAATAACATTTGTAATGGAATATGAGAATTATACATTTCCAGAAGCAGTAAAAATGCTTGGAGAACGTGCAGGAATGGAACTTCCTGAGACTGATTACTCCGCAGAGGACAGAAAAGACAGGGATATAAAGACAAGGCTTTTAGAGATTAATAAAATAGCGGCGACTTATTATTATCATCAGTTAAAGTCAGAAGCTGGAAAGTCGGGGCTTGATTACCTTGTAAAGAGAGGTCTGTCGGATAAGACTATTAACAGCTTTGGACTTGGATTTGCACCGCAGTCAACGGGTGAGCTGTATCGTATGTTAAAGGATAAAGGCTATGATGATGAGATTTTAAAAGAATCGGGCCTTTTTACATATGAAAAAGGTGTGAGGGATAAGTTCTGGAACAGGGTAATATTTCCTATAATGGACATTAACAATAAGGTTATAGGCTTTGGCGGAAGAGTAATGGGAGATGCGAAGCCTAAGTATCTTAATTCGCCAGAGACCAAGCTGTTTGATAAAAGCAGGAATTTGTATGGGCTGAATGCGGCAAGAACAGCAAGAAAGAATAACCTTATAATATGTGAGGGCTATATGGATGTAATATCCCTTCATCAGGCTGGATTTACGCAGGCAGTGGCATCGCTTGGAACGGCACTGACACCGGGACACGCACGACTTATGAAAAGGTATACTGACAATGTTCTTATAACCTATGATAGTGATGAGGCAGGTGTGAAAGCTGCGTTAAGGGCAATTCCGATACTTAAAGAGGCAGGTTTGTCCACAAGAGTTATTAATATGCGGCCATATAAAGACCCTGATGAATTCATCAAGGCATTAGGTACAGAAAGCTTTCAGGACAGAATAGATAAGGCACAGAACAGCTTTATGTATGAAATTGGAATAATAGAGAAGAATTATAACAGAAGTGATCCTGAGGGCGAAACGTCATTTGAGAAAGAAGTAGCTTCCAGGCTTGTTGTATTTAAGGAAAAGCTTGAGAGGGAGAATTATCTTAAGGCGGTGTGCAGGCAGTATATGATTCCGGAAGACGGAATGAGGGATATGGTCATAAGGCTTGGAAGCAATGAAGGCATTATGGCAAAGCACGACACATATACGGCTAAGGAGAATACTCCTATAAGGAAGAAACGCGAAAATGGCGTAAGACAGGCAGAGAAGATTTTGCTGACGTGGATGATTGAAGATGGTGACATTTATGAGAAGGTCAGTAAGTTTATAAGTCCTGATGATTTTGTAGATCCGGTATTTAAAGATGTAGCAGCTAAGATATATGAACAATACGAGAGTGGGCAGATTAATCCTGCGGCGATTATCAGTTCATATATGGATACAAGTATGCACAATGAAATAGCGGCTATGTTTAGTGCAGAATTAAGTGACTCCCTTAATAAGCTTGAGAGGGAGAAGACGCTTAATGATACAGTTATAAAGGTCAAGAAGAATAGTCTTGATACTAAGCTTGATAATGCTACAGATGCAAGAGCTATGCAGGACATTATCAATCAGCAGATGAAGCTTAATAATATTCATATTAATTTGTAATATATGCGAAAGGTGGACCATTGTAATGGCAGATAAGAAAGAAAACTTAATCGAAGAAGAAGTAAAAGAAACTAAAAAAGCAACAAGAAAGAAGAAATCAGACGAAGAAGGTGCTAAAAGCACAGCCAAGAAGCCAAGAAAAGGCAAGGAAGGTGCAGAAGCTGAACTTACAGAAGAAGAAAAAGCACAGGCTATTCAGGAAAAGTTTATGGAAAAATGCAGGGGAATACTTGCAATAGCCAAGAAGAAAAAGAATGTCCTTGATTATAAGGAGATTATGAACTATTTTCAGGATACTGATTTTGAAGCAGATAAAATGGAAAAGGTATTTGAATTCCTTGAAGCTTGTAATGTAGATGTTAAGATGAATGATGATGAAGTTGAGGAGGACGATATCCTTCTTGATGATGAAGATGATATAGATATTGAAAAGATTGATTTATCTGTACCAGATGGTATTGGCCTTGAAGATCCTGTAAGAATGTACTTAAAAGAGATTGGTAAAGTCCCACTTTTAAGTGCAGAGGAAGAGATTGAGTACGCTAAGAGAATGGAACAGGGTGATGAGGAAGCTAAGAAAAGACTTGCCGAGGCTAACTTACGTCTTGTTGTAAGTATTGCAAAACGTTATGTTGGAAGAGGAATGCAGTTCCTTGACCTTATTCAGGAAGGTAACCTCGGTCTTATTAAGGCTGTTGAAAAGTTCGATTACCGTAAGGGATATAAGTTCTCAACATATGCTACATGGTGGATAAGACAGGCTATTACAAGAGCTATTGCTGACCAAGCAAGAACAATCCGTATTCCAGTTCATATGGTAGAAACTATCAACAAGCTTGTAAGAGTACAAAGACAGCTTTTACAGGAATTAGGAAGAGAGCCATCTCCAGAAGAAATAGCAGAGACTATGGATATCCCGGTTGAGAGAGTGAGGGAAATCCAGAAGATTTCACAAGAGCCGGTTTCGCTTGAGACACCTATCGGTGAAGAGGAAGACAGCCACCTTGGTGACTTTATTCAGGATGATAATGTTCCAGTACCAGCAGAAGCCGCAGCTTCAACACTTCTTAAGGAACAGCTTGTAGAAGTTCTTGGAACACTTACAGACAGAGAACAGAAGGTATTAAGACTTCGTTTTGGTATGGACGATGGAAGGGCAAGAACTCTTGAAGAAGTTGGTAAAGAATTCAATGTTACAAGAGAACGTATCAGACAGATTGAAGCCAAGGCATTAAGAAAGTTAAGACATCCAAGCAGAAGCCGCAAGCTTAAGGATTATCTTGACTAATTAACCAATAAGATAACAAGGAAAATGTATGAACAATATTATTAATATATCTGAGAGATTAAAATGTGCTGCAAGCCTTGTTAATAAAGGTGCAAGAGTAGCAGATATCGGCACAGATCATGCATATCTTCCAATATATCTTGTCCAGAATGGAATAAGTAATAAAGTATATGCATGTGATGTAAGAAAAGAACCATTAAGACGTGCACAGCTGCACATTGATGAATATGGACTTTCAGATAAGATAACTACACAGCTTTGTGACGGGCTTAAAGGTATTAATAAAGGTGACGTTGATACAGTAACTATATGCGGTATGGGCGGAAAGCTTATGAAGAGTATATTACAGGCAGGTATAGACAAGCTTGGGTATAATACCCAGCTTGTCTTATCTGCACAGTCAGAATTAAGGGATTTCCGTGCATATCTTTTAGAAGCTGGCATAGATATTAAGTCAGAACATATTCTATTAGAAGACGGAAAATATTACTTTATATTTGACTGTGTATACAACACGCCATATGAACAGCATTTTAATAAAAATGTTGTTGATGCAGATGACATTTATAAAAATGATAATCAGAATAATAATGAAAAGAATAATAATGAAAAAAAGATTACAGCTTACACTGAGGAAGAATTAAGATATGGAAAATACCTTCTTGATAATAAGTCAGAAGTGCTTTATGAGTATCTTAATAAAGAACTTATGAGTTGTAATAATATTAGAGATAATCTTCTTAATAAAGAACAGTCAGTGTCTGTGAAGAATAGAATCAAGGCTATTGATGAAGATATTGCTGTTATTAATAAGGCGTTAGGAAGATGGAAGGAGCAATAAATGCTTTTATCACAGATGGCAGCAGAAGCCGCAAAAGATTACAAATATGATATTATTCTTGCTAATGTCAACGGCAAGCTTACAGAGATATCAGATATGGATATAACGGATGAAAAGGTGGAATTTATTACTGTAGGAGAAACTATGGGTAATGAGGCGTATAAAAGAAGCGTACTTCTTTTAATGCTCAATGCAATACATAAGCTTGATACAGATAATAAAATCAAGAGAGTTACAGTTGAATTCTCTCTTAGCAAAGGTCTTTATTGCGATATAAAGGGTGATTTTGAGATTACAGAAGAATTTCTTAATAAAGTAAAAGAAGTTATGAGAGCTGATGTTAAGAAAAACCTGCCTATTAAGAAGCAGGGAATGAAGACATCAGAGGCTATTAAGCTGTTCAAGAAGTTCGGAATGGAAGATAAGACACAGTTATTCAAATATAGAATTAGTTCTTATGTTAATGTATACAGCATAGAGGGTTATTACGATTACTTCTATGGTTATATGGCAGCTAATACAGGAATATTAAAGACATTTGACATATTCCAGTATGATAAGGGCTTTGTTCTTCAGTTGCCAACTAAAGAAAATCCGGAAACAGTGCCGGAATTTGCACCACAGGCTAAGCTTTTTAATGTACTTATGGAAAGAAGCGAGTGGGCAGATATGCTTGGTGTTGATACAGTTGCATCATTGAATAAGCATATAATAAGCGGGGATATTAATTCACTTATTCTTGTTCAGGAAGCGTTACAGGAGCAGAAGATTGTTGAGATTGTTAATCAGATAAAAGAAAGGGAAGGCGTTAAATTCATTATGATAGCCGGACCATCTTCATCTGGAAAGACAACATTTTCACACAGATTATCTATACAGTTAAGAGCAAGTGGATTTAAGCCACACGCAATTGGGGTTGATAATTATTTCGTGGAGAGAGAGCAGACACCTGTTGATGAAAATGGAGAGTACAATTTTGAGGATTTACATGCAATAGACATAAAGCTTTTTAATGACCATATGAATGCATTGCTAAGAGGTGAAAAGGTTGAGATACCTCAGTTTAATTTCCTTACAGGAAGGAAAGAATACAATGGTGATTATATACAGCTTGGGGAAGAAGATATTCTTGTTATTGAGGGTATACACTGCCTTAATGATGAATTATCCTACGCACTTCCAGTTGAAAGCAAGTTTAAAATCTATATAAGTGCACTTACACAGCTTAATGTTGACGAGCATAACAGAGTTGCTACAACAGATGGACGTCTTATAAGACGTATGGCAAGGGATTACAGAACAAGAGGAGCTTCTGCCAAGAGAACACTTTCAATGTGGGAGTCGGTTAGAAAAGGTGAAGAAAAGAATATCTTTCCATTTCAGGAAGAAGCAGATGCTATGTTTAATTCGGCTATGGCATATGAGCTATGTATATTAAAGCCAATAGTAGAGCCTTTACTTTTCTCAATAACAGAAGATGACCCGGAATATCAGGAAGCTAAGAGGTTGCTTAAGTTCTTAGCGTACTTCCTTCCTTGTCAGGCAGACAATGTTCCGATTAATTCTATAATGAGAGAATTTATTGGGGGAGGATGTTTTAGGGTTTAGAAAAATAATAGCAAATGTATATACAAATGCTTGCATAGTGTGGCGGAAAATATTATAATTATTATACAGAAGGGAGTGAATATTATGGCACAGATTAGTTTACGTGTAGATGATGAGATAAAGCATAAAGCAGAGAAAACATTAGACGAAATAGGACTAAGTATGTCAACAGCAATTAATATATTCTTAAAAACAGTTGTCAGGGAAAACCGTATTCCTTTTGAACTTACAGCTGACCCATTCTATAGTAAGTATAATATAGAAGAATTGGAAAGACGTGTGGCAAATATACGTTCAGGTAAAAGTACTTTAAAGGAGCACGAATTAATAGAGGAGGATGAGTGAGAAAATTATGGGGAGATGAGGCTTGGGAAGAATATCTTAATTGGCAGACACAGGATAAGAAGATGCTAAAAAAGATAAATAGATTATTGATGGATATTGACAGAAATGGATATCAATGTATAGGAGAGCCAGAGCCTCTTAGTGGCAATTTACAAGGATATTGGAGTGTTAGAATTGATGAGAAGAATAGGATTGTTTTCAGAATAGAAAATAATAATATTGAAATCATACAATGTGGAACGCACTATAGGGATAAGTAGAAAATATGGAGTAAAAGAATACTCGGTCACAACCGACTCGGTTGTGACCGAGTATTCTTTTGAAATTAACTTGTAACGAAAACAATAGAAATTGTTATATAGCTATATATAACATATACTATTTCCTAAACGAATTCTTATACTCCCTGGACATTTCAAAAAGTTCATTAACATACCCTGGAGTTTTGTTATCAATATTCTTCTTAATTTCACTTAATATGTCAATATAATCGCCGAGTAGTACGCTTATGTCTTCTGAGTTAGAAGCACATATCTGGTCCCACATTTCAGGAGATGAAGCGGCTACCCTTGTCATATCGCGAAAGCTTCCAGCCGCTAACATCTGCATATGCTTGTCGTTGTCGTCCTGTTCAGATACAAGCTTTACAAGTGCTGTAGATATGAGGTGTGGAAGGTGGCTTATTGCGGCTACGCTTTTATCGTGAATTGTGTAGTCCATAACAATAGGATTGGCTTTCATATCATACACAAGTGCTTTGAAGCGTTCAAGCTGTTCATTGGTAGTCTTTGATGTTGGAGTGATTACATAGCGTGCATTTTTCATAATTGCTGATGAAGAATTAGCATAGCCTGTAAGTTCAGAGCCAGCCATAGGGTGGCCGCCTATAAATACATTTTCCATATCAAGCTCTTTAACAGTGTTATGTATTGAAGTCTTAACACTTCCGACATCAGTTATAATACAGCCGCTTTTAACGATATCTTTTAACTGCTTAAGGTAGTCATTCATCGTTATTACCGGTGTGCACAGAATTATAAAATCACAATTAGCAAATCTATCATCAACGCAGTCAAGTACGTCATCAACAACTCCGTCTTCCTTTGCTTTATACACAGGCTCAAGTCTTCTGCTTGTTGCAATTATATTATAATTATTGCCCGATTCCCTGAGTGCGTGCGCTATAGAGCCAGCGATAAGTCCGAAGCCTATAAAACCAACTTTACAATCCATAATATACTTAACCTCGTTTCTTATAATTTAATAATAAATATGATGTTTGTGTGTAATTAAAATCATTAAAATACAATGATTGTTATAGATTTTAGCACTTTAAAGTAACAGTGTAAAGGATGAAACTAAATATATTTAAAGTAATTAAACAACTTTTGAAAAATTTGTCAAAAATGTTCATAAAATAATACGTATAAATTAAGTTATTTCTGATAGCGTTGAATATAATGGTGGACAGTATATATATATAATGCTGATATTGTAAATATACTTGTGCTTGGCATAGACAGCAATCTTCTTGTAACGCGGAGGCAGTATCAAGGCTGATGTATAATATACCTATAGACCGCGTGTGTGTATTTAACTGTGAAGCTATAGGTGTGATTAATGATGCTGTGGGAGGCGTTGAGGTTACCATAGAGAACGATTTTACAGATGAGAGTGGAGAAGTTCTCGAACTGGAGTTCTACAAGGGTAACACATTAAAGCTTAATGGCGAGCAGGCAGTTACATTTATAAGAGAAAGAGATTGTACAATATTTAAGAGCGCAATGGACAGGGTGGAAAGGCAGGAGCAATATATAAGCAGTCTTGTAAGCACAGCCAAATCAAAGCTTAAGCGTAACCCGATGATAGCGTTATCTATTCTTAATAAGCTTAAAGAAAATGACTGCATATATACTGATATATCAGCTTCAGAGCTTATGTATATTGCCCAGCTTGCAGGAAGAACCCATTTTTCTATGGAAGATGTGACAACAATCCCCGGTGAGGTTAAGATGGGAGAAGAGTTTGAGGAATACCATACGGATAGTACGGCACTTAAAAAAATAGTACTGGAAAATTTCTATACTAAGGTAAAATAACCAAAGTAAAAAGATTAAAGCAAAAAGATTAAAGCAAAATGATTAATGTAAAATAGCAATGAGAAAAATGACAGAAATACAAAGATATAATGTCAATGTCAAAGGATTGCCGTAAAAAAGTGGCCGGTTATTGACAAATACTTTCATTGTGATAATATTTGAAAGTGAGTAAATATGTGATTGAAAGCACCGGATTGGTATAACTGGTGCAGGAATGAGGTTTTAAGATGGCTAACACAACAACTTATAATCCTAAATCTATCGAGCCAAAGTGGCAGAAGTATTGGGAAGAACACGGAACATTTAAAACAGATGTATGGGATTTTTCAAAGCCTAAGTATTATGCGCTTGATATGTTTCCTTATCCATCAGGTGTAGGTCTTCACGCAGGACACCCAGAAGGATATACAGCTACAGATATCACTTCACGTATGAAGAGAATGCAGGGATATAATGTACTTCATCCAATGGGATATGATTCATTTGGACTTCCAGCAGAACAGTATGCTGTAAAGACAGGTAACAATCCTAATGGATTTACAGAAAAGAATATAGAAACATTTACTAAGCAGTTAAAGGAATTGGGTTTTGATTATGACTGGAGCAAGACTTTAGCAACAAGTGATCCTAAGTTCTACAAATGGACACAGTGGATATTTAAGCAGTTATATTTGGATGGCTATGCTAAATATATAGATATGCCAGTTAACTGGTGTGAGGAGCTTGGTACAGTTCTTTCTAATGATGAAGTTATTGACGGTAAGTCAGAGCGTGGCGGATACCCTGTTGTAAGAAAGAATATGAAGCAGTGGGTTATCGATCAGGTAGCATTTGCAGATAAGTTACTTGAAGGACTTGAACATATTGACTGGCCAGAGTCTACTAAGGAAATGCAGAGACACTGGATAGGCAAGTCAGAAGGTGTTGAGGTTGACTTTAAGATTGACGGTGGTGGAGATTTCTCTATCTTTACTACTTGTATTGAAACTATATATGGTATTACATTTATGGTACTTGCACCAGATGGAGATATCGTTAAAGAGCTTATGCCAAGAATTCAGAATAAGGAAGAGGTAGAAGCTTATATTGCAGAGACAATTAAGAAGAATGATATGGATAGAACAGAGCTTAACAAGACTAAGTCAGGCTGCGTTCTTGAAGGAATATATGCGATTAACCCGGTAAATGGCAAGAAAGTTCCTATATACATAGGTGATTTCGTTCTTGCTAACTATGGTACTGGTGCTGTTATGGCAGTTCCAAGCCACGACCAGAGAGATTTTGAGTATTCAGAGGCACACAACATTCCAAGAATACAGGTTATTGATGGTGCTGATGTATCTAAGAAGGCATTTGAGAAGTACGATTACCTTGGCAAGGGCTGTAAGCTTATTAATTCAGAGGAGTTCACAGGCCTTACAGTAGAAGAAGCTAAGGAAGCTATTACTCAGAAGCTTGAAAAAATGGGCGTAGCAAGAAGAAAGGCTAACTACCATTTCAGAGAGTGGATATTTGCAAGACAGAGATACTGGGGTGAACCAGTGCCTATCGTATATCTTGAAGACGGACAGATTCACGTTCTTGATGATGATGAGCTTCCACTTATCTTACCAGAACTTGAAGATTACAAGGGCAAAAATGGACAGGCTCCACTTGAAAATGCAGCAGAATGGAAGCAGTATGAACATAATGGACTTAAGGGTAAGAGAGAAACTTCAACAATGCCTGGTTCAGCAGGTTCAAGCTGGTATTATATGAGATATATCGACCCAGATAATGATAAGGAACTCTGTGATCCGGAACTTCTTAAGCACTGGCTTCCAGTTGACCTTTATATAGGTGGACCAGAGCATGCGGTTGGACATCTTATGTACTCAAGAATATGGAACAGATACCTCTACGATAAGGGTATATCACCAGTTGCAGAGCCATTCCAGAAGTTAGTTCATCAGGGTATGATTCTTGGTTCTAACGGTATCAAGATGGGTAAGAGATTTCCAGAGTTCGTTATCAACCCAAGTGATATCGTAAGAGAATATGGTGCTGATACTTTAAGACTTTACGAAATGTTCATGGGTCCTCTTGAAGCTTCTAAGCCTTGGAGCCAGCAGGGTGTTGAAGGTGCAAGAAGATTTATCGGTAAGGTATGGAACTTCTTTACAACTGAAGGAAATGTTGTTGATGAAGATGTTAAGGAACTTGAAAAGGTATATAACCAGACTGTAAAGAAGGTTACAGATGACTTTGAAAAGCTTGGTTTTAACACAGCTATCAGCCAGATGATGATATTTATGAATGCTGCAACTAAGCTTGGCAAGTGTTCAAGAGAATACGCAGAAGGCTTTATAAAGATGTTCTCTTGTATCTGCCCACACGCAGGTGAGGAAATGTGGAGCCGCTTTGGCCATAACGATACAATAGCTTATGAAAGCTGGCCAACATACGATGAGGAAGCCTGCAAGGAAGACACTGTAGAGATTGGTGTTCAGGTAAATGGTAAGGTTAAGGGAACTATTTCTATAGCTGTAGATGAGGCTAAGGAGTCAGTTCTTGAAAAGGCTAAGAAAGCAGTAGAAGGCAAGATTACAGGTAATATAATTAAGGAAATCTATGTACCTGGCAAGATTGTTAATATTGTGGCAAAATAAATTATATTATATATAGTTGGTTATTACTGAATTATTTTTTAAGGCATATGGGAAATTTTGATATGCACTCTTTTTACTGGACAGACCAGTAAGGAGGATACATATTATTCCCCATATGCCTTTTTGTTGTTGAATTATGCCGTTTTACCCTTCCGGCGGATTGCTCCCAGGCACAATCTGCTTATATATAAGCTCGCAATCCTGTCTTGTAAACTGTATTCCTGCCTGCTTAGCCTTCTGGCTTAATGCAAATATAAGCGGAACGATTTCTTCTTTATTCTTACCTTTGGAAAGAGTTTTGAATTCATTTAAAAGCAGTTGTTTGCGAAAATCATTTTCTGACATATAAATCTCCATTTCTGATTGAGAATAATAATTACAAATATAAATATGTAAGACAAAAGTCATTTATAACAGTTAATTATTATTGGAACTTCCATAATTATTGCCATCATTAAAGTCCAGCTTATCAAGCTGTTTAATATATTCATTGTACATATCCTTCTGCGAAGAATTAAGTATATTATTAATGTTTATATTGTTAAATCCACCAGAGCCAGTGTTATTATTAAAATTACTAAATTCAGAATTATCATTAGAATTATTATTGTTAAATTCATTAGAGCTGGCATTGTTAAAACCGCTTGAATTAACATTATTAAAGCTGTTATCCCCTGAGGCATTATTAAACATATCCATCATACCTAACATATCAGACATTTTGGAAAAGTTCCGGTAAGTGTTTATTAACTGTTCAATGTTGTCTGGGCAGTAAGCCATAATGGTTTTCATAATAGCTTCATTATTTAATATATCATTCAAGGAAGTGTTAGCATTTATTCCTGAGCTATTACTACATGTTTTAAATGTGTTACAGCTATAGGGAGAGTTGTAGAAGCTTAATGTGTGTTTTAATTCATTTGCCCTTATAAGCATAGAGAGCTTTTTTTGCATACCGTATTCCATAAAAGGAATGAGGGCTTTAAATAATTGAAGGTAGTCGGGTAGGGTAAGAATATCAAATTCAGTAACAGGTAATTGTTTCGCCATTCAATCCTCGATTCCTGCGACAAACGCAATATATAATGTGTGTCTAATAGACTTGTTTTAGTATATTCATTAAAATACCAGGATATGAGGCTGTATCCGCAGAATTTAAAATTACGGAATACAGCCTCATTAAATAGATATAAAAGATAATATCAGCAACTGATGTTGATAATTGCTTTTATTCTGCAACTGTATATAAAATGTTATATTTTATAGCAGTTATTAGCAGATATAATCATTGCTGGGAGTCAGCCGCTATTAGCAGCCACAGCCGTTGTTGCAGCCACAGCCATTGTTACAGCCGCCGAAACCTAATGCATTACCGCCATCGCAGCCACATAAGCATAAAAGGCAGATGAGCCAGATGCAGTTATTGTTGCCGCAGCCACAGCCATTGTTGCAGCCGCAGCCATTTCCGTCAAATAGAAGTAAAAGAATTATGAGCCAGATGATGTTGTTGCCACATCCGCAATCTCCACATCCATTACATCCGCCACAGTTAGTTGCTGCTAAATCACTCATAAATAATCCTCCGATAAAACATTTACAATACAATAATATGTGGCAGGGCTTGTTTGTGTTACTTATTTTTTTGTGAATATTGCAATATTTTTAAAATTATTATATCATTAACTTTGTGTTGTTATTTAACACATAAGTGACTACAAAGTAGTCTGTTATATAAGAAAATAGTATGTGCCAGTGTACATACTAATCGTGCAGATAATGTCCTTGGTTTGGACATAAGAATGGAGATTGTTATGAAAATATCAGTAATTATCCCATCACTTAACCCTGATGATAAGCTTGTAAGTGTTGTTGATTCACTTGTTAAGAAGGGATTCGAAGATATTATAATTGTCAATGACGGAAGTGATTCGGCACATTTATGGCCATTTGAGAAAGTTGGCAGTTATAGCCAGTGTACAATACTTACCCACGAGGTTAATAAGGGTAAGGGCAGAGGTTTAAAGACGGCATTTGAATACTGCCTTAAGAACAGACAGGGATATGATGGCGTTGTAACAGTAGATGGAGATAACCAGCATAGGGCAGATGATATATATAACTGTTGTGAGGCTATGGTAAAGAATGACAAGGTTGTTCTTGGAGTAAGACGTTTTGATGGAGAAGATGTTCCATTTAAGAGCCGGTTTGGTAACAATATGACAAGTATGGTATTCAAAGTTATGTGTGGACTTAATATTTCAGATACACAGACTGGTTTGAGGGCTATTCCATACCGTTATCTTGATACATTTTGTAATATTGAGGGCGAGAGATTCGAGTATGAAACAACTATGCTGCTTGAATTTAAGAAGTCGGATATTCAATTTATGGAAGTGCCAATTGAAACAGTGTATATAGAAGATAATGCTTCAACACATTTCAATCCGGTCAAAGACTCGATAAAGATATATAAGGTTATATTCAAGTATTCATTTTCACCAACAGTTGTTAAATATATATTAAGCTCATTGGCATCGTGGGTTATAGATAATTTAATATTTAATTTACTTGAATTTTTTCTTTTTGCGTTTACAATATCAATAAGACTGTTATTTAGTACGGTAGCCGCAAGAATTATATCGTCAATATTTAATTTCACGATGAACAGACGTCTTGTGTTTAAATCAGACAAAGATGTCAAGTCATCTATGGTCAGATATTACATATTATGGGCGTGTCAGCTTATGGCATCATATCTTCTTGTATACATCTTTACAAGATTATTAGTGCTTGGCAGTGTGGCTGTCGCATTTACAAAGATAATTGTTGATTTATGCTTATTTGTAATAAGCTACAACATACAGAAAAAATGGGTGTTTAAATAATTAGACACGAATTACATCAATAGAAATGAGGATAATAATGAAGAATAACGTACTTAAGTGGCTAGGAAGAGTTGGAGCTACGCTTTTAACTACTATCGTAATTCTTGTAGTTGGTCTTTATCTTGTTATGGCTATGCTTGCGTGGGGACCTTCTACATTTGCTAAGAAGCAGTTTATATTATCGCTTCAGGAGACAGGAGAGCTTGGTTTTATGGCTAACTGGTTCTGTTCACAGGAAGAGATTGATATGATTAAAGAGGAGAATTCAGTTAAGGATACTACTGATATAACTGATTCAAGCCTTGTTGTAATCGGACAGGATTCATCTAGTGATGAAGAAGACCTTTATGTTGTTGATGTAAAGGCTGGAACATATAGCGGTAAGCTTATGGTTGTCAAAGATCCTTCAAGATTATTTGTAGGAACAGTACCAGAATTCAAGCTTGAAAAGGGCTGGACAGTTGCTGAGATAGCACAGAGATATGATGCACTAGCAGGTATCAATGGTGGAGAATTCGTTGACTCAACACCACAGACAGCTATGCCAATCGGACTTGTTATGGTAGATGGCAATATATTAAAGGGCGATTCATCTACAATGTACCACGTTACAGGAATAACATTTGATAACAAGCTTGTAATGGGTAATATGACATCATCTAAGGCTGTAGAGCTTGGAATAAGAGATTGTGTCAATGTAAGCAGTGATATAGGTCCATTTCTTATAATTAACGGTGAACCACAGGACGTTGATGGTGTTGGTGGAGGACTTAATCCACGAACAGCAATAGGACAGAGAGCTGACGGAGCTATTCTTCTTCTTGTCGTAGACGGAAGACAGGCTACAAGCCTTGGTGCATCGTTCTCAGATTTACAGGATATTATGCTTCAGTACGGTGCTGTAAATGCATCAGCTATGGATGGTGGTACATCAACACAGATGTATTATAATGGTGAGGTTATTAATAAGCCATATTCACCAACAGGACCAAGAACACTTCCAACAGCATTTTTGATTAAATAATTACACGGAGATGAGAAGAATGTCAGAGAATAATAATAATGGAAAGAAGAATTTTTTTAAGAGATTATCAGGATTTAAGAAGTTTCTTGTGATATATGCCTCTGCACTGGTAGTGATTATTGCTGTTGCGTTAGTGCTTTTATACGGGTTATTAAAGGATTACGAGGCTGGCAGGCCAGCCAATACTATGGATAAGCTTGTATCACATATTGAAGCAGGGAATGTAGGCAAATGGATTAAGGATGCAGGTATCCTTGGAGAGTTCGAGACAGAAGATATTGTATCAGATTATTTTAAGGATACATTTGCTGATAAGGAAGTAAGCTATAAGAAGAAGGCAGGAGAATATACAGAGAACAATCCGGTATATATTCTTTATGCTGATGATAAGAAGATAGCCAATGTTACTCTTACAGAGAAGAAAAAGAACGCTCATAAGTTCACAGAGTGGAAGTTAGCTTCTATAGACTTTAATGTAGACTCTAAGACTAAGAATACAGAACATTCAGTTAAAATTACAGCACCTAAGAATAGTGAAGTGACAATTAACGGAGTTAAGGTATCATCTGATTATATTACAGGTGAGGCAGATGTAAGCCTTTGCAAGCACGTTGGAGATTATGTTACTACACCAGTTGATGATGTATACAATATTAACGGAATGTTTGCCAAGCCAGAGGTTAAGGTTACCTATAATGGCAAAGAGCTTGATACTGAATATGTTAAAGATGGATATGAGGCATATTATCCATCAGATGATGAGCTTCTTTCAAGCGAGAAGAGCCATATATTAACAGTTGCTGAGAATTACGGCAAATATATGATTAACAGAGGAAGCTTAAGTACTCTTTCAAGCTATATGATTGGTAATGCCAAGGAATATATGAGTGATATTCCGGCTATCGATGTATATCTGATAGGAAGAACTTTTACATATGATATTACTGACGAGAATGTAAGTAACTTTAGAAAATATTCAGATGACTGTTATTCGTGTGATGTAGATTACAATCTTAATGTAAAATGGTCATCAGGAAGTACAACATACAATATTTCTTTAACATATGTGTTTGTTAAGCAGAATGACAAGTGGATGTTAGCTGATTTTTCTATAAGATAATTATAGATAAGATAATTATAAACAACAGACATATATAGCAGGAAATAACAATGCGCTGTCAGCGCAGGAATGGAGAAAGTTATGTCACAGGATAATAAGCGCAATTTTATATTACATGGTTCCATACTTGCTATGGCTGGAATTTTTGTAAGAATAATTGGAATGGTTTATAGAATTCCGGTGCTTAATATAATTGGAAGTGAAGGTAATGGTATATATGTAACGGCATATAATGTATATAACATAATACTTGTGCTGTCATCATATGGACTTCCGATGGCTGTTTCAAAGCTGATTTCTGCAAGGTTTACTAAAAGAAGATATAAGAATGCGGCGAAGGTATTAAGATGTTCGCTGACAGTCGGTGCGTTTACTGGTGGTGTTGCGGCACTGCTTGTATACTTTGGTGCTGATTTTATAGAAAATGTTATATATGGCGGGGGTGTACCTGGTCTTGCAATACCATTAAGAGTATTAGCCCCAACCATATTTATAGTTGCATTATTAGGTGTATTAAGAGGTTTCTTTCAGGGACAGGGAACTATGATTCCAACGGCTGTTTCACAGATTATAGAACAGCTTGTCAATGCAGGTGTTAGTATAGCTGCAGGTTATATGCTTATGAAAGCATACAGTAGTGCTTCTAATGCTTCTGCTTATGGAGCGGCAGGAAGTACACTTGGTACAGCTATGGGTGCTCTTACTGCACTTGTATTCTTTATATTTCTGTATCTTATATACAGACCTACATTTATGCGTATGGTTGCTAAAGATAAGAGTGTTACAAGGCAGGATACTAACAGGTACATTTATAAGACAATTATAATTACAATGGTTCCTATTATATTAAGCCAGACGTTTTATCAGATTAGTGCCTTAATAGATGATGTAATGTTTAGTAATATAATGATGACAAGAAATATATCGAAAAATATATCAATGGATCTTGGTAACTTTGGTTCAAGTTATACACTGCTTATAAGTATACCGCAGGGTATAGCGACAGCGTTATCAGCCTCGATGCTTCCAAGTATTGTAGCATCTTATACAGAAGATGATTATGACAGTATATATTCAAAGATAACAAAGACTCTTAAGACTAATATGTTTATAGCGGTACCATCATTTGTTGGATTTTTTGTGATAGGTGAGCCTATTATTAAACTGCTATTTTCAAGATATGACAGCGTGCAGGGTGGGCTTATGTTAAAAATAGGTGCTATAGCTATTGTATTTTATACATTATCAACAGTTACAAGCTCAGCACTTCAGGCGGTTGACAGAGTTAAGACTCCTATGATTAATTCATTTATATCATTAGTTGTCCATATAATACTTGTGCTTGTATTGCTGGAATTTACTAATCTTGGTATATTCTCACTTGTAATAGGTAATGCTTCATTCCCTGTTATTATATTTGTGCTTAATCTTATAGCATTGTATAGAGATGAAGGATACAGGCTTCCTGTTATATCAATATTTGCAAAGCCGGTTATATGTTCAGCATTAATGGGTATATGTACACTTTTGACATATAATATAATTAATAATATTACAATGTCTAATACAATATCAGTGCTTGTGGCATTGTGTGTTGCAGCAATCACATATTTTGGACCATATGTTCTTCTTATGAAGAAGTTTAAAGATGTATTCTGATAAATGGTATTATTACAAAATAGTCTGGATATATCAGAGAGTGTTAAAATAAAATTTTGATACTCACATCATTATAGATTAATATAATCAGGAAAGAGAGGAAATAAAGTGCAGGATAAGTTTACAGATAAAGCCAAAAAAGTATTGGAACAGGCTGCATTTGCTGCTGCGGTTAATGGACACAGCTATATTGGGTCTGAACATTTGCTTTTAGGACTTATACAGGTTGAAGACAGCCTTGCATACAAGGTTTTACAGAACAATGATGTAACAGAAACTAAAGTGCTTAATCTTATATATCAGCTTATTGCACCGGATAATGCGGTAAGTGTTAAAGAACCGGCAGGCTATACTCCAAGAGTTCGTAAGATTCTTACTAACTCAATAGAGGAAGCTGCAAGATTTAAAGCTGATAAAGTAGGTACAGAACATATTCTTATTGCCATTATGAAGGAAACTGAAAGTGTTGCCTCAAGACTTCTTAATACAATGGGTGTATCAATTAAGAAGATATATACAGAGTTATTAGAGGGAATGGGCGAAGATGTATCACGTCTTAAAGAAGATTTTCAGAATGGCAGAATTAAGGCTAAGGATAAAAAGGCAACAACTATGTTAGACCAGTACAGCAGGGATTTAACAGAACTTGCCCGTAATAAAAAGCTTGACCCTGTTATAGGCAGGGAAGAGGAAATCCAGAGAGTTATCCAGATATTATCAAGAAGAACAAAGAATAATCCGTGCCTTATCGGCGAGCCCGGTGTAGGTAAGACCGCAGTTGTTGAGGGTCTTGCATTAAGAATAGTTGAAGGCGAAGTTCCATCAACTATTAAGGATAAGAGATTAGTAACACTTGATTTATCAGGTATGGTGGCTGGTTCTAAATACAGAGGTGAATTTGAAGAAAGAATTAAAAGGGTAATTGCAGAAGTAAGAAATGCAGGCAACATTTTATTATTCTTAGATGAAATTCACACAATTATTGGTGCTGGTGGTGCAGAAGGAGCTATAGATGCTTCTAATATTCTTAAGCCATCACTTGCAAGAGGAGAAATCCAGCTTATAGGTGCTACAACTCTAGAAGAATACAGAAAACATATAGAAAAAGATGCTGCATTAGAAAGAAGATTTCAGCCGGTTAAGGTGGAAGAGCCAACAGAAGATGAGGCGATTGACATACTTATGGGACTTAGACCTAAGTATGAGGAACACCATAATGTAGTTATTACAGATGATGCTGTAAGAGCGGCGGTTAAGCTTTCTAAGAGATATATTAATGACAGATTTCTTCCAGATAAGGCAATTGACCTTATAGATGAGGCTTCTTCAAGAACAAGGCTTGAAGCATTTGTTGTGCCAAAGGATATTAAGAAGCTTGAAACACAGATAGATGAACTTTCAGTTAAGAAAGAGCAGGCTATTAAGTCAGAGAAGTATGATGAAGCGGCAGAGCTTAAGAAACAGCAGACAAGAAAGAAGAACAGGCTTGAGAAGCTTCGCACAAGCTGGCAGGAGAGCATAGCTGGCAGTGACCTTACTGTTGATGAAGAACAGATAGCAAAGACAGTGTCTATGTGGACTAAGATTCCGGTTGCCAAGATAGCAGAAGCTGAATCAGAGAAGCTTATGAATTTGGAGAAAATGCTTCATAACAGGGTTATAGGACAGGATGAGGCAGTTACAGCAGTAGCTAAGGCTATAAGACGAGGCAGGGTAGGTTTAAAAGACCCTAACAGGCCAATAGGCTCATTCTTATTCTTAGGGCCTACAGGTGTAGGTAAGACAGAACTTTCAAAGGCACTTGCTGACTGTATGTTTGGAACGGATAATTCCCTTATAAGAGTTGATATGTCTGAGTATATGGAAAAGCATACGGTGTCTAAGCTTATCGGCTCACCTCCGGGATATGTAGGATATGATGAGGGTGGACAGTTAAGTGAGAAAGTAAGAAGAAATCCTTATTCGGTTGTACTTTTTGATGAGGTTGAAAAAGCCCATCCTGATGTATTCAATGTACTTTTACAGGTGCTTGATGATGGGCATATAACAGACTCAACAGGCAGGGTTGTAGACTTTAAGAATACAGTTATTATTATGACTTCCAATGCAGGTGCGGAGAATATTGTAGCACCTAAATCTTTAGGATTTACTTCGGAAACATCAGAGGAAAAAGAGCACGAAGATATGAAGAGCAAAGTAATGGAAGAAGTTAAGAGAATATTCCGTCCGGAATTCATTAACAGAATTGATGACATAATTGTATTCCATATGCTTAAGAAAGAACAGATTGGACAGATTGTTGATATTATGATGAGAACCGTTAATAACAGAATTATGGAGCAGATGAGTCTTTCGGTTGAACTTGATGATGAGGCTAAGGCTTATATTGTTGATAAGGGCTACGATTCTAAATATGGAGCACGTCCATTAAGAAGAACAATACAGAATGAAATAGAAGATGTTATGGCAGAGAAGATACTTGAAGGCAGTATAAAGGCTGGCAACAAAGTATTGGTAACAGTTAAGGATGGTAAACTGAACTTTAGCTGCAAACGAGGTCATAATAGAAATATTCACAAATAATACTACTAAAATACTAGCGTCGTTGTACATTATGTTGTATAATGTGTGTATAGATATTCGTAATAAAACATAGGAGGACAATAATATGCCAGTAATTAATGAGTTAATTCGTTCAGAGAAGGATGGAACTCTTAGCTTTGGTAATTATAAGCTGGATACTAAGTCAAAGTTATCAGATTTTGAACATTGTGGAGATTCTTACAAGGTAAAGACATTTAAGGAGATTACAAAGCTCGAACGCAATGGTTCATTTGTATATGAATCTGTTCCTGGAACAGCTGTTATGAATTTTAAGGCTGCAGATACAGGCTTATCATTTACGGTGGAAGGAAGCGATGATGCACAGATAACAGTTGAGCTTGAAGAAGGCGCTTCTTATAATGTAACAATCAATGGAGTATCTGAGGGAACTATGGCTACTAATATGGGTGGCAAGATTGTACTTTCAGTAAGCCTTGAAGAAGGTAAGAGTGTTAGTGTAGAAGTTGTTAAAGCATAATAATACTACAATCTTTAACATTAACAGGTGTCATAATTGTAAATTTTAATAAATGCTGTGCCTGGCATAAAGTCATATATAGACCAATGCGGGGTACAGCTTTTTTATATTTGGTATCAGAAAGAGAGGAGAAGAGAAGTGGCAAAAGCAAAAAATACGGCATTTTTTTGCAGTGAGTGTGGATATGAGTCAGCAAAATGGTTCGGGCAGTGTCCGGCGTGCAAGGTGTGGAATACATTTGTTGAAGAACCAATAGCATCTAAGTCATCGGTTAAGGGTATATCAGCAGTCAGGAAAGAAAGCACCTATAAGGATAACCATCCGGTGAGCTTAAAAGAGATTAATTCTGAAGAGAAGGAGAGAACATCAACAGGAATAGGCGAACTTGACAGAGTTCTTGGTGGTGGAATTGTGCAGGGTTCACTGGTGCTTGTAGGTGGAGATCCCGGTATTGGAAAGTCAACACTTTTGTTACAGATGTGCTATTACCTATCAGATGCAGGCAATAAGGTGCTGTATATATCCGGAGAGGAGTCGTTAAGACAGATTAAGCTAAGAGCTGAAAGGATAGGTGGATGTAACGATAACCTTAAGACGTTCTGCGAGACTAATCTTGATATTATAGAAGAGGTTCTAAAAAAAGAAATGCCACAGGTGGTTATAATTGACTCTATACAGACTATGTACAGGGAAGAAATATCTGCGGCACCTGGAAGTGTGTCACAGGTAAGGGAAAGTACATCTATTCTTATGCAGTTAGCCAAGGGACTTAATATAACGATATTTATTGTAGGACACGTTACCAAGGAAGGTGTTGTTGCAGGGCCAAGAGTGCTTGAGCATATGGTTGATACAGTGCTTTATTTTGAAGGGGACAGATATGCTTCATACAGAATATTAAGAAGTGTAAAGAACAGATTTGGGTCTACCAATGAAATTGGGGTGTTCGAGATGAGGCAGGACGGTTTAAGTGAGGTCGCCAATCCATCGGAGTATATGTTGTCTGGAAGACCAGAAGGGGCGTCAGGCTCAGTTGTAGTATGTCTTATTGAAGGTACGCGACCTCTTATGGTTGAGGTTCAGGCACTTGTGTGTGACTCTAACTTTGGTATGCCAAGGCGTACTGCTGCGGGAACGGATTATAACAGGGTTAATCTGTTGATGGCAGTCCTTGAAAAAAGGGCGGGAATGAGAATGTCCTCAAGCGATGCCTATCTTAATGTGGCAGGTGGAATAAAGGTATCTGAACCAGCACTTGATTTAGGGATAGTTATAGCACTTGTCAGTAGTTTTAAGAATAAAGAAGTTGACAGCAGAACAGTTATATTTGGTGAAGTCGGATTGTCAGGCGAGGTAAGAGCCGTAACACAGGCACAGCAGAGGGTGAATGAAGCTGTTAAGCTAGGGTTCACAACCTGCATATTACCATATGTATGCTTGAAAAATATTAAAAATAATGATAAAATTAATCTTATTGGTATACATAATGTTAACGAAGCAATTGACTTAATATAAATATACAAGAATAATATACATATTTGGAGGAAGAATATGGATAACAGTAAATTAGTAAGCGACCTGTCAGGAATTCTTGAAGGATTGGATTCATCACAGGAGCAGTTAGAAAAAGATGCTTTTGATGTAATTAATTCATCAGATACATCACTTAATCTCGTGAAAGAGAGTATTTCAAGTGTTGAGGAAATTCTTAAGATGATAACTGAACTTAATGAGATAGCAGAAGAATCAGCGGCAAGAATTAAAGAACTTGAAAAGCTTTCTAAAGACATTGAACAGTTTGCAGGCGTTATAGCATCAATATCAAGCAGAACCAATATACTTTCGCTTAATGCTTCTATTGAGGCTGCAAGAGCAGGTGAGCACGGAAGAGGCTTTGCAGTTGTTGCAAGTGAGGTGAGGAATCTTGCTGCACAGTCGGCCAAGTCATCAAAGGAGATTACAGATACAATCAATATGGTACAGCAGTCAGTTGATAAGACAGTTGGCTCTATGAAGAACATATATGAGAATTCTAACCAGCAGAAAGAAAAGGCAGATGAGATTGGTAATGTGCTTAATAAAGTTGTAGATGCGGCATACACTGCTAATGAGGTTGCAAGAAATATCGAGAACGAAATTGCATATCAGAGAGAGATTACAGATAAGGCTAAGAATGCTTTGATGTAGCTATATTCGGGTAAGCGGATTTTTTATTTACATATTATTATATGAGGGAGGATTAATATATGTATCAGTGTCCGGGTTGTGGTGGAAGGTTAGTCTTTGACATACCATCACAGCAGTTGATGTGCGACCATTGCAGTACGAAGTATGACCCATATGCAATCAGTAAGGAACAGGATGCGGAGGAAAGTCAGGAATATGATGTTACTGTATTCAAATGTCCTAACTGTGGTGGAGAGATATTAAGTACTGATAATACTGCAGCTAATTTTTGCAGCTTTTGTGGAGCATCAACAATTCTGACAAGCAGAGTATCAAAACAGCAAAGACCAGGATATATAATACCGTTTTCCAAGACTAAGGAAGATTGTAAGCAGGCTTATAAGAAAATGGTACGCCACGCGTGGTTTGCCCCTAAGGAATTAAAAGATGAGAAGTTTATAGATGGTTTCAGAGGTATATATATGCCTTATTGGACGTATTATATAACCCAGAAAGGACCAATGTGTCTAAGCGGTTCTAAAAGCCATAGACGGGGAGATTACATTTATACAGACTATTATGATATAACTGGCGATTTGGATTGCCAGTATAAGGGCCTGTCATATGATGCTTCATCGTCATTTGATGACAGTATAAGTGAGGCGATAGCACCATATGACGTTAAGAATATGAATCCATTTACTCCATCAATGCTTAGTGGATTCTATGCAGATACAGCAGATGTTGCACCGGATGTATACAGGGCTGATGCGAAAAATGTAGCTGTTGACGAGACATATTCCTATGTCAAAAGGTCAGCACATCTTGGGTCAGTGCAACTTGATAATTATCAGGGGGATATTGAGGGAAGACTTTCGACAAAGGTAGTAGCACAGGATAGAACAATGTTCCCGGTGTGGTTCTTATCATACCGTAATAAAGACAGAGTTGCATATGCGACAGTTAATGGACAGACAGGGAAGGTGGCAGCAGATCTGCCAGTATCACTTATGAGGTATTTTATAGGTTCGGTTATTCTTGCAATACCTATATTTTTAATGCTTAACAGTTCATTTACATTAAGACCTAAGACTACATTGGGGATTGCATCGATTATAGCGTTATTTACAATAATTCTTTATGTATTAGAATTAAAGAAAATATACAAGAAAGACCAGCAGTTAGATGACAAGGGCAGAATGTATGCAGGTTCAGCTATTAATGCCAATGAATCACCAGGGGCAAGGCGTAAGCGTGAAGACCAGCTTGCAGGCGATATAGCTGATGTTATAGACAAAGGCAGGCGTGAAGCAAGGTCATATGGACGTAAGAATAAAAGAAGAACAACAAGAACTAATATGGCAGTGGTAACTATGATAATTTCATTGGTGTGTTGTGTATTTCCTATGTTGTATGTCTATCTTCAGATGATGTCTATATTCTATGGCTCTGGAGATATTGGGGCGGGATTTTCTATAAGTGTTATATGTCTTATAACAGGTATAGTGCTTACTCTTGTTAATCATAAGACGTTTAAAATGATAACTAATAAGAAGATATCAGGTAATATAGGTTCACTTGCAGCGATGGCAATAGCATCGGTAGTGCTGTGGATTAATCCTGTATCGGATCTATATTACTATGGTGCTGTTATAGCTGAATTAATTGCAATAATGTATACTATTATGGATTTAATCAGATATTACAATGTTCTTGCAACTAGAAAGCTTCCACAGTTTGATAATTATAGTGGAGGTGATGATAATGCATAATAGAAGTATTATATGTGCTATAGATAGAAAATATACTGTTAAAGACATACATAGATGTATTCACGCAGTTATGGCGTTAACAGCAGTTGTTCTATTGCTATTAGTATTTGCGGCTTCTTCTTTACTACAGGTAAAAGCTGATGAAGAGAAGTATCAATATAATAATGTTGATACAGGATATGAGGCTGTTATAGAAGATGACGCAGACATTATAGATGAGAGTAATTATTCTTCATTGTTAGATATTATGAAACAGATAACAGTGTATGGTAATGTAATGTTAAAGACTATAGATACCAACAGTACCACTACTGAAAGCTATGTAAGAAGCCTGTACAGGGAAAAATATGGCACTGATAGTGGGACGATATTTATAATTGATATGTATAACCGTAATATCTGGATACATAGCAATGGTAAGATATACAGTACAGTTACAAGCTCATACGCAGATACAATAACTGATAATGTATACAGATATGCTTCATCAAAAGACTATTATATGTGTGCATATAAGGTGTATGAGCAGGAACTTGCACTTCTTAAAGGCAGAAGAATATCACAACCAATGAAGTATATAAGCAATGCACTTCTTGCTGTTGTAGCGGCATTAATTATTAATTATGGAATTGTAAGACTATATTTAAGGAAGAAGGCACCATCAAGAAAAGATATAATGAAAGGTATATTTGCTGGAAAGGCTATTAATAATTGTCAGGTTACATACCGTTATCAGACCAGGACATATTCACCAGTACAGACAGACTCAGGCAGCAGTTCTTCAGGAGGCTCATCAGGGGGCTCGTCTTCCGGTGGTTCGTCAGGTGGTGGAGGCGGAGGTGGCGGAGGCCACAGCTTCTAATATCACATTGGTGTTGTTTTATTAACAGATATTATTGATATACTGGTTTTCGGAGTTAGAGGTTAAAACTAACAACTGGAAACCGGTATTTTTATACCTATAACTAAATGGATTTTGTACTATGGTTGGTATTGTGGCAAGGAATATTAAGAAAAAAATGACTTAATTAAAAGCATTTTATAAACAAATATCGTCCAATAGCTGTCAAAATCAGTATTTATATTGCTTGGAAATGCCGTATTTTAGGGGGTTTTTAAAAAAAATGGAAAAAATTCAAAAAAATTGAAAAAAGTTGTTGACATAATACCTGGTAGGTGCTATTATAATCAAGTCGCCACGAGAGATGAGCGACACGAAAGCTTCTCAAACACAGATAAATACTGAACTTGAGAGCGATGAACTTTGATAACTGAACAGAAAGACAACCTTGAAAATTCTTTT